>Ga0315338_1000500_pt1 | contig 87010 bp, 83 predicted proteins | sample ASW8metaG_FD_204518 | JGI IMG/M metagenome (GOLD analysis project Ga0315338, IMG submission 204518) | Ammonia-oxidizing marine archaeal communities from Monterey Bay, California, United States - ASW #8 | ecosystem: Environmental > Aquatic > Marine > Coastal | place: USA: California | collected...
TATCACAAGTATGGGACCCTTTTTCTGCTTTTACTTCGGAAATAATCTGTGGTGGTATAAAAGCACCACATCCGCCACAGGCTGTTCCCTGCACATGAATAACGGATATTCCTTTTCGAGCAGCATGGATCCTGTCATATCGAGAAAGGGTTGTATTTTCTATATCTTTCCTTTTTTTATCCCGTTGAAGTTCTAATTTGGTTTTCTTCTCCGAGGATTCATTCATCAACACCTCTAATTTTTCACGGCGTTCAATTAAATCCTTACTTAAGGTATCCAAATTTTCTTCTTCAGACTTTATTCGTTCTTCCAGCGTTTCTTGCTCTTCCGTGTATTCCAATGTTTTGGTCTCAATATCATCAAGTCCAGCTTTCAGGTGGTCAATTTCATATTGCAAAGCATCATATTGTTTATTAGTAGTAACAAGAAAAAGTTGATCTTTATGCTTATCAATTTTCTCTTTAATATCTGTCATCTGCCCATCAAATTTGCTTATTTCGAGTTCCAGTTCTTTGATGCGAGTTTTACCATCCTCTACGGACTTGATTAAAGCAGACTCTTCATTTTTCAGCGCATCTACTTTTCTTGGCAAATCGCCCAGTAGTTCAGCAATATCCTGAAGCTGGGAATCAATTTTTTGCAGTGCAACAATCCGTTGAATTACACTCATTTAGACTTAACTCCTTTTAGAAACAAAAAATGCACCACATTGGGTGCATTTTTCATCAATTTTTTGGAAATATAATTTATCCCCGGAGTTCGAAAACTCATTAATTGTCTACCTTTCGGGGACTATTGATCACCATAGCGCCGATCAATTTAAGGTAATTATTTAGTCAATACGAAGGGGAAAGACTGGAAATTATTTGATGATACTTATCTCCAACATTAGAAAGGGAAAATTGGTTATTTACCCTTCTAAGCCCATTACCTGAAAGTTTCTGATATAAGGATTGATCTGAAAATAATTGAATGATCGCTTCTGCGGTTGAATTAACATCATTTGGTTTGACCAATATACCATTCACATTATTTTCTATAGCATCAGAAATTCCACCCACGTTTGTACCGATCACCGGTTTACTACAAGCGTTGGCCTCTAAAAAAGTGATTCCAAAACCTTCAGAATCTCCTTGCTCATCCGTATCTAAACTATTCATGATATAAACATCACTAGCATTATACAATCTCGGTTTATTGTTTTCTTCAATATATCCTAAAAAGTGAACGTGTGTTTGAAGCTCTAAATCTTTGACCAATTGCTTTAACATTTTTTTATATGGATTATCACTGTTACCTGCAATAAGATATTTAATTTCAGGGACTTTCTCTTTGACAATTTGAATCGCTCTAATAACAATATCATGGCCCTTTCTTTTGACCAATCTAGAGAGACTTAAAAGAATCTTATCTGAATGATGCAACTGAAATTTATTTCGGCATTTACTTATCGATTGAGGAAAAAATTCAGTAGTATTTACAAAATTAGGGATCGTTATAATTTTTTGAATATCAGTGATTGAAATTGCTTCATTTTTTGTATAGTTACTTACAGCGATTACCTGATCCGAATGGTTGATAGTATGTTTAAAACTGGGAATTCTTTTTTTATATTTATTGGAATTCAGTCTGGTTACCTCTAACCCGTGCAATACTGTAATTAATAAAAATGAGTAATTCTTCTTATGTTTAATTAAACCTTCTGATAATTCCCATGTAGCGGATATAATAATTGGGTTATTAGATGATTTAATAAACTTTTTACAATAAAAAGAAATATACCATTTTTTAAACTTTGACCAATCTCGGCCATACATAAGAACCAATCGATAGGGTAGATTTCTCGGAATATCATTGGTAATCAAACCACTCCGCTTTTTTACAAATACAGTGACATCATATTGATCTTGTACTCCTAAATAAGTTGCAATTCCATGAGCCCAGGTGGCAATTCCACCTTTCAAGGAAGGCCGAAATTCTTCGGTAATAATGGCGAGGGGTTTAATGGTTTTACTGATTGATAAAAGGGTATTCAAGGAAAGACCAAAACCTAACACCAATATTAAAATTAGGTGGCGATTCACCAGAAATTGATTGGTATTGACCTGAAATTGTTAGGTAGGTCTGATGATAAATGTTTAGTTCTGTTCCGAGCTCAATTTCAAGGTATTTTGTAACTGGCGGAGTTGGATGACCAGGTGGTTCATAATCAACCACAACACCTTCATAGTTTTCGTAGGGATTATCGAAGGGTGTATCCAAGCCATTGAAGCCATCTAAAAAATAGGAAATATCCGTGAAAAATTTAACTTTACCCCTAAATAATAATTGGGAGTAATGGGAATATAAATTAATAAAATCATTGCCTAAAAAATGGCCAATGGGATAACCGCGGTGTATAAAGGAGTGGGTAGGGTGATAAGATTGATAAACCTGATGCAGAACATTGGAAATCTCTAACCGATAATTGGATAAAGGCATAGGGAATCCAGTTTTTTGAAAACCGAATAGGTAGCCATAACGGTTGAGGTAAAAGGCATCTTTTTTATGAAAATTAATATCATCGATTAGTGTTTCACCATAAACTCTTATTCCCTTAATAGGAAACCACGTAAAACCAAGATACAAAAACCCGTTTATCCCTTTCGAGCCGCCTGAAATATTTTCCCAAGTCCAAAGATGAATTGGATTTAAATAGTTTAAAGAAATTGATTTCCCATTTCCCGTTTCTAGTACGCCCTCACCCAGTGTAATTGAAAAAGTATTTTGTTTATAATTCAAAGTATGCAGGTATAAATAACGATTAAATTCATTCAATGTATCTAATTGGACGATAGAAAACAAACTACTCCATTTATTTCCTTGAGTTCTAACAGTAATTTGATCAAATGGCCTTGAATAATCACTAATAAATAAAGATGCATTAAAACCATGTCCAATTTTCAAAAAATCCCTGCCAATTTTTACGGAATATTTTATTTTCTTAATGTTATTATTCATTTTTATAAATGCTTGGTTTGTATACATTGTCACATTCTTGAGTGTCCTAACAAAACCCCGAGGGGCCTCAAACCGATCATGAGTAAAAAACATGGAGTTTATGATTTCCAGATTATCAGATTTATACTGATAATGTGGAATTATGCCATCACCGATTAAATCTGATTTTTGGTATATACTTATTAGTTTTGGTGATTTGTATAAGTGGGCAAAAATAGCTAATGAATGCCCTTGCTTTGTTTGCCCTTTTGAAGCAATATAATTGGACCAAATATTTAATGTGTCAAATTGAGATTTCCGGACAACATTGCCATAATGAGTCATTAGCCACTGTTCACCCTCTTGGTAATCAGTATAAAAAAATTGCCCATGACAAACATGAGCAATTATGAATAATAAAACAAAAAATTTAAGTTTAAATCTCGTCAAAAATAGATGATTTCAGTCTTTGCTTAAGTTTCTTGGAGCTTGGTACATATTCGGGGATAAACTTTTTCAATTCTAAAGTAACCTTATCGTAATCATAGTATTTGGCTGAATTAACAATTCTTGATACATCATTTAATAATTTATCCCAATTATTACCTTGTCCATTTTTCAGCACTAATATTTTATCATGGCCGGTATCAATAATATTTTCTTCTTGAGTTTGTAATTCTTCATACATTTTTTCTCCTGGTCGCATACCAATATATTCAATTCCAATATCTGTTTCCGGTTCTAACCCACTCAAGCGAATGAGTTCATAGGCAATATTTTGGATATTTACAGGCTTACCCATATCCAAGACATAAATTTCACCTCCAGACCCCATCGCACCAGCCTGTAGAATTAACTGCGCTGCCTCTGAAATAGACATAAAGTATCTTTGCATATTTGGATTAGTAATTGTTATTGGTCCACCATTTCTAATTTGCTCTTGAAAGGTAGGAATCACACTACCTGAACTACCAATGACATTGCCAAACCTTACAGCCATAAATTTTACATTGGAATCAATAGATTTACTTTGAATCAGTTTCTCGGCCACACGTTTTGTTGCTCCCATAATATTGGTTGGATTTACGGCTTTATCTGTAGAAACCAATACAAACCGATTGACTTTATAATCTTCTGAGGCATCAATCAAGTTAAGCGTCCCCTGGATATTGGTGAGAATAGCCTCCCAAGGGTGATTTTCTTGCATAGGTACATGTTTATAGGCTGCAGCATGGAAAACAACATCTGGATTAAATGATGCGAATACTCGTTGGAGCAAAGTTTTATCACGAATATCACCAAGGATTGTTTGGAAAGAAACAGGATGTTTGTTTTCTTCACATTCTCTTTCCATTTTAAATAAATTATGTTCACTTTGATCTAAAAGAATTAATAAATCCGGATCAAATGTTAAACAGTTCCGTACTAATTCGGACCCAATTGACCCTCCTGCACCAGTGACCAACACTCGTTTACCATAAATATATTGGGAAATTGATGATCGATCTAATTCTACTTCTTTACGGCCCAAGAGATCAACCATGGATACTTCCCGAACTGATTTCATAGAGACTTTGCCATCAATCAATTCAGAATAAGTGGGTACGGTACGATAAGGCTTCCCAACGGATTTACAAATTGCAACAATTCTACGCATTTCTACGTTGGTTGCTGTTGGAAGACAAATAATAATTTCATCAAAAGGAACATTAAAATTGGCCAATTCATTAATGGGGCCAAGAATGGGTACACTATGAATTGTTGCGCCTGTTTTTGATGTATCATCGTCTAAAATTCCTACTACAACAAGTTTCATACCCCGATTATCTAGAATTTCCCGGATTATTCTTTCAGCACTACCGCCAGCACCAATCATAATCAATTTCTTCCGACTTTTATCTATTCTATTCTGACCGATAAATTCATTAGACTCTGATGTATTTCTATAATATAGGCGAATGCTCGCACGGCTTACTCCTAAGAAGATAGTGCACAAAGCATAGTCAATGAATAAGACTGATTTTGGGAAACCGGCTAATCCATATAATAATGCAAAAAGAGCCAAAGAAAGCAAAGAGCCAAAGGAAGAAGCTCTGGTGATATTGATAAAATCGGCGATACTGGTGTAGCGCCACATACCATGGTATAATCCAAAAATGAAGAAAGAAGTTAACTTTGCGAAAAGGATAACTGGTATATAAGTAACAAGATTACCAATTATATACTTAGGAATTGCAAAATCAAATCTTAACAGAAAAGCAATAAATAATGCTCCTAAAACCAGGAAAATGTCGACGAGAACAAACACAAAGGTGTTTCTCGATTTATTAAATGTTTTATTCATTAATCTGTTCACTTAATTATATTTGCATAAGTTTACTACTTCATAAAGGAAATTCTATGTGATTTTTATCACAACCTTGATCTTACAATTTCATCTGAACCAGGGGGTGGATAAGGGTTTAAAGGTGCTTTTCTTTTTAATACATTAAGTAGTTGATCATCATCAATTCTTTTAGATAAAAATTGATGAATATGATATAAAACATATTCCCGATTGATTAACATAAACATTGTAAGAAATAAGATCTTTAAATCCATAAAAAAATTATGATTTAATACATAAAAAATCCCTAATCGGCTTTTCCAAGGCCTTATTAACTGGTTGTAATCCAGATCAGGATTTTCACTATTTATTAATATTTCACCCTCATCAGAAAAAACAATTGATGAAAAATCTGTTATTCCTGGTTTCATATTGAGTAGAATTTTTTCTTCATTTGTGTACAAATCCGTTTCTCGCTTTACATTAGGACGTGGTCCAACAAAGCTCATTTCACCCTTTAAAATATTAATTAAAGCAGGTATTTCATCAATTTTATATCTTCGAATAAAATGACCCAGTTTTGTAATACGGTTATCATTGATCGCCGTAGAATCAATGCCTGTTTTATCAGCATTGAAAATCATTGTTCTAAACTTAATCATCTTAAATAGACGACCATTTTTTCCAACACGATTGGCGATATAAAAAGGGGTTGAACGATCTTGATACCAAATTAAAAAAGGGAAAATTATTAATAAGGGTAATAAAAGTATGAATAATGTTGATGACAGAAACAAATCAAAAAGTGTTTTTGAGACTAACCGCATAACTTTTATTTTAATATTTCTGTAGCTTTTTTTACAATATCATCTATTTTAATATAATAATTTTCTTCCAACCCGCCACTGGATGGGGCAGGTGTATTTTTTGTTGAGATACGATGGAATACAGTTTTTTGGTTATTGCTGATTGATTCAGCGACATTTGCAATAATCTCACTGGCAAGCCCATAGTGTTTCCAACCACCATCTACAACTATAAGGTTTTGAGTCATATTTACAGATTCAATTATTTCATCGCAGTTTATTGGGTTAATGATTCGCAAATCGAACACATCTGAATGAATACCTATGGAACGCAATTTTTTACTCGCCTGTATACATTGATATGTAGTAAAACCCGTACCAACTAGTGTAAGATCCATTCCAGAAGAAAGCTTTAGTGGCCTAACCATACTTAAATCTGAAGTGCTAATTTTTTGGTAATTTTCTTCAAGATCATAGCACCAACGATCATCAATATATAATACTGGGTCATCACTTAAAACACTTGCAATCATCAAATCTCTTGCATCAAGCGGCGAACTAGGCATTACCACTTTTAATCCTGGGATATGGCCATACCAGCTATGCAATGCTTGTGAATGTTGTGCCCCTTGTTCACCCCCCCTATTAATGATACCACGTATAGTTAGAGGTATTTTTTTGCCTCCACCCATCATTGACTGCCATTTTGAAACTTGATTAACAATTGCATCTGTTGCCAAAACCATAAAATCCATTCTTGGATGTACTACCATCGGGCGGAGACCAGTAAGGGAAGCACCTAAGGCAGCCGCCGTAGTTGCATTTTCCGCAACGGGGCTATCTATGATACGGTCTTTCCCGTATTTTTTTTCCAAACCTGTCATGGAATTACCTACATACCATGGAGACCATAATCCTTGACCTATTACGATGAAATCTGGAAAATGGCGTAGCAGATAATCGTAGGCTTCATAAATTGCTTGGCAATATGTAATAGTCTTTTGTTTAGTCATTTATTATAAACGGTTTCTTGCAACTGAGATTCTTTGGGGAAGGGATCTTTTTTGGCTTGCTCCCATTCCTTAATTAAATGTTGTTCAATTTCTCTGCAGAGATTATCATGTTGCTCTTTCGAAATAAAATCTACTTCAATTAAGCCCTGTAGCGCTCTTAGAATTGGATCTCTTTTTTTCCATTTGCTTAGATCTTTATTTCTTTCTAGACCTACATCAACATTTTCATCATGACCAACATGACCTTTAAAACGGTAAGTCACTGCTTCAATGATAAAGGGTCCATTCTCATTGCGAATATGTGCAATTGCCTTTTTAGCAATACGATCCATTTCTAATAAATTATTCCCATCAACCTGTGCTGATTCGATGCCGTTCGATTCCGCAAATCTGAGTATTGAATTAAAAGGTTGCCGTTGCGAAATATGCATATGACTGGAGAAAAGGTTATTTTCACAAATAAATAAGACTGGCAATTTATAATAAGAGGCAAGATTTAAAGATTCATGAAAAACGCCTTCTTCAGTGGCGCCATCTCCAAAATAACTTACTGCAAGAGCGCTTGATTTCTTTATTTTGACTGTTAGGCCCGCACCAACTGCGATTGGGATGGTAGCCGCAACAATCGGGACAGAACCAATAAATCCATTTTCCGGTGAACAGATATGCATTGATCCACCCATACCTTTTGAGCAACCCGTGATCTTACCAAGGACTTCAGCAAACAATTGGTATGAACTACCTCCAGATGCTAGATAATGCCCATGGGAACGGTGATTACCAAATATATAATCATTTTTATTTAAATACTTCGAAATACCAACGGCAATTGCTTCTTGTCCATTAGATAAATGACATGGGCATTTAATTGTACCATTTTTAACATTTTCAGCAATGATTTCTTCTACTTTCCGGATATTTATCATTGATTTTAAATCTGTATAGAACTCCGAATAACGACTTTTGGGGAATTTTATTGGTTCCTGAAATTTATCAGCGTTTATTAAATCACCCAAATTATAAGAATTATGCTTTCGAATTTTGTTCATCACGATTGGATATAGAATTCTTGTATTACCGATATAATATATTCGACTGCTTCATCAGTAAGCGTCGTATTCATTGGTAGCAATAAACATTTTTTGAAAATTTCATTTGTGTATGGTAATTCACTATTAAAATTTAAAGCTTCAATTTGATGGATTGCTTTTCCACCCCATTGAATAATAGTACCTATATTTTTTTCATAAAGAAAAGCCATCAGTTTTTCTCGTTGCTCACATTCAATCTCATAATTTTGATAGGTATCAAAATGATCATCATTCTTATCTGGCCCCGGCGGTGTCATGATCGTTTCAATGGATGAAAACGCTTTTGTATATCGATAAGCTATTTCTCTTCTTCTAGCGATTTCTTCATCTAAATTTTTTATTTTAACTAATAATATTGCAGCTTGGAGATTATCTAACCGTGAATTTACTCCCCATTGATTATACTCACCGTTTTTACCTCTTCCATGATCTCTTAGTTCATATAGTGTTTCATAAATTTGGTCATCATTGGTTAGAATTGCGCCACCATCGCCAAAACAACCAAGTGTTTTGGCCGGGTAAAAACTATAGGTACCGGTCAAACCAAAAGTCCCGGCCATTTGTCTTTTAAACTTTGAACCAATTCCTTGAGCAGCATCTTCGATTATTAAAAGCCCATTTTCATTTGCAAAATCGATTACCTGATCCATATTGGCTGTTCTACCATTTAACTGAACGGGTATAATTGCCTTTGTTTTAGGTGTAACTTGATCATTTAATTGATTGATATCAATTAAATGATCACTACCACATTCTACTAAAATAGGATTTATACCTAGCAATTTTGCCGCGCCAACTGTTGCAATATAAGTATGGCTTGGTATTAATACTTCATCGCCTGGTTTTAGTCCACAGGCCATCATTGAAAGCCATATGGCATCGGTTCCATTGGCCACACCAAGGGAATATTTTGCTCCAGTATAAACAGCTAATGCGTGCTCAAACTCTTTTAAGTCTTCTTGTAAAATAAAAGCCCCACGAGTCATAACAGATTGATAGGCTTGATCAATTATTTCTTTATCTTTAAAATAGAGCTTTGAATAATTAAAAAAAGGGATTTTCATTCTGTTTTATTTGATAAGCGATTTGAAAGTAAAAACAGTTTTATAACTTAAACCCTGGAAAAGTGGAATTGCCAATAAATATTGGTCAATTTTATCCGTGAAATTAATGGCGCGAAGTAGAGAAGAATTCATTGGTAAAACACTTAAGTAAGGTGCCCATATTGTTGAGGTTAGTCCAAAAAATGTTTGTGATGATGTATGAAATATTTTAGCCTTACACCTTAACCATGAAAATGTAACAATTTGACTAATTACATTTTTTGTTCTAATCTTTCGCCAGAAGTTTAATTTTCGCTTTAATGAAAATAGTGGATTAGAACCTAAAGTCTCTATACCAATTAAAGCTCCACCAGGTTTAAGTACGTGGACTAATTTTGGCCATACTACCGACATATTTAAACTTGAGAATGATCCGTGATTTATGATCAAATCAAATTCATTTGAATTAAAAGATAATTTTTCCGCATCCATCACATAAAACTTTGTATTTTTTTCTTTTTCACTATTTGCCCTCTCAATACCAACAGGTGAAATATCGATACCAATCAGCTTAACTTTATCAATAAACTGGAGATATTTTGTTTTTTCACCGTTCCCACATCCAAGATCTAATATTTTTGTGAAATCCCGCTGATTAATTAATTCTATAACCTGATCATTAAAGGTTTTTTCAGCAGATCTAAATAAATGGTCATAAGGCCAATCTTTCCTTTTCTGACCATATATGCTATCATAGTGACGTTGTTCTGTTTCGATGTTGTAGTTCATTTATTCCTTTTTCAAATCCAAAACAAGCCCAGTCAATGGAATCAAAAACGGATAGGCAGCCCAAATGGTTCTTCCATCTGCGACAGTTGAAATAAATGCAAATAAGTAAGTTGCTAAGGCAGCGAGAATACCACATATCAAGGGCATTACATTCTTTGAAGATTGGGATATTTGCTTCAAACTGGAAAATCGTTTTATAATAATTCCACCAGGTAAACCTAATGTCAAAAAAATACTTAACCAACTGTTAGGTCGAGTAAGATTATAAATGAACATTTTTATTGATGGTTGCCAAAAAAGATGATGCTCGTGTGCTGCATTCAATGCCAAATAACGTCCAAGAATTGTAATAGAAATATATATACCAGTACAAAGTAGACCCCAGTAAATAAGTCGCCAACGCTGAGTACCAATAGATACCAAGTGGGCAAGAAAAAAAGGTATTAATACTATAATTCCTTCTTTCATAAGCACCCCAGTAGCTATAATTATCAAGAAAAAAAAGAATTTCCCTATTAGAGCTAAATAAAGGCCAAATGTTATAAATAAGATTAGACCAGGATCTACATAGCCAATGGTAGTATAATAAAATGCGGGAAATGAAAAAATAAATAAATAAATTGATTTCCACTTAACTTTATCACTGATACCAAGCTGATTCATAATTTGTAATAACAGGATTGCTGCAAAGAATAATGACAAGATACCCAATATGCTCAGGGATGTAAGGGAAGTAAACGGCAAAAATGAGGCTATTAATGGGAACAGCGGTCTCCAATTAGCAGCAACTGAATGTTTTGATAATAATATCTCATCAACCGTACCCGTTCGGAAATAATCTACCATAGCAGTATGAATTGGGAGGTCAGCTTGAGTGCGATTTAACCAGATTTGGTTGCGATTAAATCGCGGTAAAGATACCAAGGTAATACATAGCAAGATCATCCAGATATTTTGGAATATTCTACTCATAAGAAAGATTTTTAATTTCTACCTGTTTGGTGACTCAACTTTTGTACAGGTGCATTATTAAACATAAGCCGAATTAAACCACCTAATACTCCAAACCCGTGTAAAATGTGAAAAATGAAAAAGGTGAGAGGCATTAATAATATTAAACTGAATTTTTTATTTTTTATTGATACTTGCATAGCAGCGCTTAAAGCCAAAAGACTATATAGCACTAATACACTAACATAAATGTAGCGAATGAATCCAAAATAGGTGGATAAAACTGCACCCCCGATCAAACCCAAAATAAAAAATATCGTGATTATGTGTCGGAATGAAAATGTGTAGGGCGCTAAATACCACATATAAGCATTGTAAGGTGCTTCAAGAAGTGTATATTTCTTTAGTACTTGAAAAATGTTTCCCTTTGGAAAATAACTAATTTGAATTTCAGGATTTAGCCAGACTTGAAACCCATATTTAATTAATCTACGATTAAATTCATAATCTTGTGCCCTGATAAGACGTTCGTCAAACAGACCTACTGTTTCAAAGATTCCCCGTTTAAAAAAACCATAGGGAACCGTATCTACCAAGCCCGATTTCATACCTGTACGAAACCCCGAATTACCAACCCCGAAAGGATGGGTAATCAAGCTGTGAACCATATAATCTGATAAGGTTTCACCATTTCTTTGAATATCCCATATGCCACCCACATTCGCTGCACCCGATTCAAGGGCTGTTGTATATAAATTAACCAAGTAATCTGCAGGATAAATGGAGTGTCCATCCAATCGCATGATCCAGTTCGAATTAGATTTTCTAACTGCTAAATTCATAGCGTGTGACTGGGTTTTCCCAGGATTATGTATTAATGTAACCTTGTCGGTTTTTGCTTGATGATTACGAATAATGCTGACAGTGTCATCAGAACTACCGCCATCCAACACCCAAATTTCATGATCTAGGCCTTGGGGAATATTGAATGCTAAAACACTCTTTAAACAATCAGATATAAAAAGGTCCTCATTGTAAACAGGTATTACAATCGTTACTGAATCCATTAGAACTGATAGGTTTTATTTAAGTAATGATAGGTTTCTTTTGAAATGTTATACAAATCACGCCAATGCAATTCCTTGGTTGAATAATGATCAGTATGTTCAACGATTAATTGTGGATGATATTGTATGCTTGTACCTACCTGTTTTGCAATTTCCGCAGTTGATAACTCTTCCCCAAACATTTTAAAACCAACATCAATGTATCCTCCCTTTTTAAAAAACTCGGATGAGAAAATCATACATGCACCATGGGGAGCATAAATGGACCTTTGCAAACGATGATTAATCCTAAAATCTCTCCAAATTTTGTTAATTACCGATCCTACCTTTTGAGTGATTCTGCCTAACAACCTATTTGAATAAACCATTTTATAATACAGTTTTTCTAATCTACTTAAGGGTTTATCAAAAAAAGGGTTGAGGTCTTTATTTTTTTCATTCGATAGAATCGCAGGTGCAATAATACAATTTTGCTGATGGTCAATTCGTTCTAATTGTGCGAAAAAATTATCTGCCATCAAAATATCATTATTACAAACAATAATCCATCTGGGCCAATCTTCTATACGCTCAGGTAACCGGGATAATCCTTTATTAAAAGCACCCCAATAATAATGGTTTTGTTTATGGGGAAATATTGAAATATTGAGCGGTTCTTTAGATTGGGCATCGACCAAAGTCTTAAATGAATTAGATGTTGATTGGTTATCTTCAATCCACAATTCAATATTTTTTTGCACTGGTATTGATTTTATAAATTGAAGAGTAGTGTCTGGTTTCCCATAATTCACTGTTATAATTAAGTTTGCATTTTTCAGATTTGAAATATCCATATCTAATTTATATCTAACTGAAATTTTCGAACTGGAACAAAGGGATAGAATGAAAAAATATAAAATAAAACGTAACCACCAATTATACTGTTATTAACAAAAAGACTGATAAACGGGCTAAATAAAACCCAGCCATTAAATAAGGCGAGAATAGGCACACCTGCAATCCAACCTTTTTGAACAAAATAAAATACGATTGCAGAAATAAATCCAAATATAAACAAAAAAAACATGGATCCAAAATACCCATAATCTTGTAACAGTCCTCGAAAAGCGGTATAGATATTAATATGAGTTGCACCAACATGGGAAAAATCAAGGTAGAAACCTTGTACCCGCTCTCTAAAACCCAATAATTCAAAAGGGCCGGCAAAAGTATTTTTTCCCCAGTCAAAACCAAACTCATAATATTGGTGATACCATTGAGTAAAGGCTGAAATTGAGCCGGTCATTGAAGACCGGGCGATACTAATCATTTCATTAAATATAAACTCTGAATCTAGGCCCTGTCTCAGCCACTGAAGCATTATAAAAATAATTGGAAAAGTGATAACAGCAACGGACAAAAATAAAATCAATTTTTTTAATTGAGGTTGGGCTTTTCTTTCAGTTAGCACCCTTATGGACCAGTCTGCTGAAACAAGGGCCACAATGGTAAGTATAACTACGGTTCGAGATGAATAAATTATACCATATCCAAGTGATAACGTTATTGGTATTAATCTTGTCCATTGGCTCCAGAAATTACCACCTACCAATGCACCAATAGTTACGGCTGCAGGGTAAATCATATAACTTAATAATTTTATTTCTGTAGGTAAATACTGAGCACCACCGTACCGATCCGCGGAAAATTCTTGTGGTAAAGCCAATAGTGAGATAGCATTATTTAACAACTGAAATTCTTGATAACTATAACGAATTAAACCAATTAAACCAACTAATGTGAGAACACTGGAAATAATGGCCAAATAATGCCAACCGCTGGCCGAACGATTTATTGAATTTGATGATATCAATTTGCTATTATTAGCATAATATTTATTGGCTAGAAATAACCCAGCTATTCCCCCAAGCATAATTAAAATAACAGAAAAAGAAATATATGCAATACCACCTGGAAAGAATAGAAAATCTTTATTAAAAATATAATTAAATATTGAATACAATAACCATATTATAGTTAATAATAGAGGTGTGAAGTAAGGGGTTCTCACGCTATTGTAAAGAACTATAAATAATACCAAAAATATTAGGGACATTAAGAAAAGGCTCATTGGATCAATGCATGTGATTTACGGAATATTATATTACCATACAAATAGGTAATCAGTCCGTAGGTCATTGCACCCAGACAGGCAGCGCCTGCAGCGGCCACCAGACCATAAATAGGCACGGTGATCACATAGGCTAGTGTCATCACTGCCAAAGCAATAAGTATTATTATAACCATCTTGCCAGTTTCTTTTGATAATTCCAGTGGTTTATGCAAGATGAGATTGGCCTGCCATAGAAAGCCTGAAAGGGCCATTAAACCCACTAAAATTATCGGTTGATGGAATGTGGTATTCAACATAGCGTTAATCAAGTTTATTATCATGTTATATGCTGACAAATAAATGCACAAAAAAACCAACATAGATACGAATAATAATAATATGCATTTCTTCCAAATTTGTATGACCAAATCTTTTTTATTCTGGTTCCAATACTTCATCATAACTGGCTGAATTGAAAGAGTTAATGGAAATATAATTAATGAAAAAGCCCGCGTTATTAATTCGGTTAAGGCAGTATACTGGCCTACTTGCTGTGGACCCAATAAATTTTGGATAAATAGTCGCTCCAGAAATGGTATGGACGCCTGAAACGTTAACCATATCGAAATAGGGAAGCCATATTTGAACCAAGTTGTTATTTCTTGAGAAGAAGATACAAAAGAATCGGTGATTTTATTATAACGGTAGAAGCCTGTTAGTGCTGCTGCTATATACGCTAATCCATAGGTAAATATAAATCCGATCACCCCTTGATTTAAATAAAATGATAGAATAGGCAAACCAAGACACAGTATACTTAACAAAAATGAAATCCTTAACACATCTTTTGATTGGAATGCAGCTTGTAAACCAGCATAAATTATATAATATAACACCATTCCCAGAACCATTAAAATTGTAGTGCTAAAATATAAAAAAATACTATTCAACATATACTGGGTAAAAACAACCATTATTAATAAAAAAATAGAACAAATAGCTATGGCAGCAATTAATGCAAAAAGGATTGCTCGACCTAAATTACTTCGATCTGACCAAGTAATTTGAAATCGAATCCAAGACTGAGCTAACCAACCACAGGTTAGCACTGTAATCGCATTCCCCATGGCAACAATAATCATGATTTTTCCGTAATTCTCTAAACCATATAATTGTGCAAACAAGGGTACGGCAACCATACCAATTAAACCTGGTATTAATTTGGAAAAAAAATAAGCAGGGCCGTGCTTTTTTATAATTCGGTAAAGCATGGCTAAAGTAAACCGTTCTTTAGTCGCGGATCGGTTTTATAAATTCTATAAAAAATAAACTCAAAAATAAAAGAACAAATGAAAATACTCCTGTCATCACAGTATTTATAAATACTCTAGGTCCCGCTTGTTCTAATGGAGGTATCGGTGCATCAACTGTTTCAACCATAGGTGTTCTTTCCACCTCTTCAATTTTGGCTTCCTCGTATTGCGTCTTGAGTGTTAAATAAAGGTTGTTTTGAAGGGTCACATCCCGAGCAAGCCTCGATTCTTCCAGCAACAATGATGGTGATGTATAGGGTCGCCTATTTCGCTCCTGAAAAGATTGCAATCGGCTTTCTGCGCTTGATAGGGCAACTTTCACTTCTTCAATACGCTCTTCAATAAACTGTCTTTTCTGACCCATCTGTCTGGTTTTGATGTTCACCTGCATCTCATTACTAATTTTTATTAATCTGTCGATCATATCCGCTGCCAAATCAGCATGGAAAGCGTCTATCTCAATATTGATTAGAGGAGAAAATCGCGTTTTTGATACTCGAATACGCTTATTCAGATACTTGTTGATTTTTAATTGTTGTTCCTTGTTATTTTTTTTCTTCAGATTCAAATGCTGGGTCAATATTATGTATAAACGTTCTTGTTCAAATATAGTGCTTACATTAAATTTTTCGTCCAGCAATCTTCTCTGCACACCATTACTTCTGAGTATTTCTAAAAAAAGTTCATCCCAAGCAATCGTTTCATTGTTGACAGGAAAATTCAAACCCATTTGAGCAGCCGTACCCGCTAAACCAGCTAGTTCACTACCATTATCACCTATAGGGATGACACTGGCTTTGGCGGTAAAAAGGGGTGTCGCAATAAATTTAAAATAACCAAAAGCAACTAAAGACATAGTGCAGGTGAAAATCATTATTCTTTTACCTTTACTCAGAAGCAAATGAATAATTTTTTTACTAGAGTCATGTTCTAATTCCTTTGGTTGGGATGTTGGTGTGAATTCATCTTGTAACATTAACAGATGTTTATGAGGAATAGCATTATTTTTCAACCAACCTGATAAAGTTTGGGCTGTAACGCCAAAAAAATCGGCTACTTCGTAATGGTGCCGATATCCATGTTTTTTCATAATCTCATCGATAATTTGACGGACATCAAATTTATTTTCCATAGCTACCTTTTTACCAATTACCTTCGTCATCAGTTTTTACGAGATAATAGTCCGTTATACCATTACCATATGATTTGGTGGTCCCCGTCAAACCATAACCAAGACCCGGACCTAGGTTTATAAGTTTTCCGGCAATTTCAAATTTCCTCCCACCGTAGGTTTGACTCCATTGCACTTCACCATTTAAATTAAAATTAATCAACAAAAAATTTTCTGGTTCTTGGTTCATATGAGTTGTAGTTCCAAGCGCAGTGAACCCACCCTGATAAGTTTTTACCATTTTCCAGGTATTAGTTGAGCTAGACAAATAAATTTTGCTCCAGGTAATGTTTCCTATAAAATCTGTTTTGACCGCCCAATAATCTAACCATCCCTGATTTAATGAATCGGTCTGGCCGCCAATTATAATACTGCCGTCATTATAAGTCACAACATCAGTGGCCATTGAAAAACCATCGTAATCATCAAACACCTTCTCCCATAAAAACTTGCCAGAAGCATCCAGCCTAACCATCCACATATAACGATATTGGGTGCTATATACATCGGTATATCCAACTACAATAAATCCTCCATCTTTGGTTTCTTTAAGTGCATAACCCATATCATTATAATATTTACCAAAATTCACTTCCCAAATAATATCCCCGTCTTGCGAAAGTTTCATCACCCACATATCTCTGCCTCCAAGTCCATAGGAATAGGTGTACCCAGTAACAGCTAAATTCCCATCTGATGTGGCAATAATATCAAATGCTGAATCATTATCATGCCCACCAATTGCTTTTTCCCACAAAGTTGTACCATTTTTGTCTACTTTAACGATATAGAAATCTTCTTTCCTGCTGTATGAAGTAGTAAAACCAGCAAATACATATTCATCCCCATTGGCTTGGCAGACAGCATGGAATGATTCACGGCCGGCTTTTCCATACTGATGAGCCCATTGGCCATTCCCATCAGTATCCGTTTTAACTACCCAGCCATTCCAATTCCCATTGTCAGTAAAAGTGGTGCTAAATCCAGCAATTAAAAATCCGCCATCAAAAGATGGTGTAGCACCGTATGCATACTCTTCATGAACACCACCATAGTATTTTTTAAATCCATTTGTATTGGGTGAAGAGTACGAATTATCTTCACAACTAATCACAAATAAGGCAAAACTAATTATTACAAGATTATTGGTTAATCGGCACATGGTCTTAATTAGAAGTAGTAGAATTAATAACAAGCAATAAGGTTGCCAATGAACCCACGATGCCGGCCAACTTCTCTGTTGTTTCTAAGGTTGTACTATATTCTTCTCGTGCTTTTTCACCAACCACAAGCGTGCTACCTGAAATTAATTTAGGGGAAAATAATATCCGGGAGGACTTAACCATTCCGTTTGGATATACAACATAAACATTTTTTTCAGATCCATTGGTATTTAAACCACCCGCCATGGCAAGTGCCATTTTAATGGAAATAGTAGATTGATTAATTTCATAAATACCTGGTGCATTCACTTCTCCTAATATCTCAATTGTATTCTGATCAAACAATACAGATATAGAATCACCAGGAAGGATCAACATTGATGTGTTCTGCCAACCTAATCTTAAACTATCCCTAAAAATATGTATTCCATTTTTCAAGGATTTTGTTTGAATGCCGCCTGCCTGTTCAATTATGGATTTCAAACTTTGACCGTGAGAAGGCACTGGATAAATTCCTTCTGATTCAATGGCACCCGTTATCTTTATTTCTCCTGGTACTATATAGTTAGAATTAGGAAAAAATAAGATTCTATCATTAGGTTTCATTTCAAAGTTTATTTCATCTAAGAAGATTTTTCTTATTTCTATAATATCATTGATGTTTTCTGAAATATATTTTATTCTAGGCTGCCATTTAAATGAATTGCTAAGAATTGCATCTGAATTCACGAGTTGGATTGCATTTTTAAGCGTCAGGTTTTTATTGTAAGGAAATTGAATTGGCATTTCACTTAGTCCATATACAAAAAAATAGTCTAATTTTAATGGATTACCATATACACTCAGGCTATCACCATCTTTTATATTGATCTTTTCCAAATCTTCCCAATGATAATAATAATTGTTAATAATATTTCCATTTTTTTGCTTTGAAATTCGAGCCAGATGAACCTGTGGTAATGCATTTACTTTCAAACCCCCTGCATATTTAATGACATCAGATAGATTTTCATCCAATTTTAGTTCAAAATGACCTGGCCGGCGTACTTCACCGGAAACAGTAACTTTTGAAATACGATTTGGCACATGCAACCGATCACCGTCCCTCATAAAATGCTGATTTGGTGGAGATCCGTCCAACAAATAAGCATACAAATCCAGTGTATCTATTGGTGCGCCATCTCGAATAAACAGAATCTGTCTTAAAGATCCTGTGGTATCCACACCTCCTCCATATATCAATGCAGTAATTGCATCTATATAGGGTGTCACAACATGGTAACCTCGCAGTTTAATCTGCCCGGTAAAACTCACAGTTTTTCCAGATATTTTACCGTGAGTTAAATCAACATACGTTTTTGGAGCAGGCCCTTTAATGGTTTCATAGACACGACTAAACAAATTTTTAATATATTCTTGAGCAGAAGAAAGTGTGAGACCCCCAACTTTTATTTGGCCAACACCATTTATGAAAATTTGTCCATCCCGACCTATAATCTTTTTTTCTCTCCGCTCTGTTTGTCCCCACATTGAGATAATTATTTCATCTCCTGGACCTAAAACATAATTTTTTGGAGGTATTGTTTTTTCCCAAAGTTCCCGCTGTTCAAAATTATAAAAATAATCATATCCAAAATGCTTTAGTTGCCCTACCGTATCTAGCAAAGACTCAATTATGTTTAGACCAATGATATCATCTCGGATTCTACTCAGCTTTAAACGATAAAATTCTTCTAATTCTGAAGGTGTAACTATTATCTTAACGGGTACATTTGTTGAATCGAATTGCTCTTCTAATAACAGTAATTCATCCAATGTCTGTTTTTCATCCAAGATATTAGCAGCCCCTGCCTGCTGTTGTAGCATTTGCCGTCTAAGTTGAATTTGTGCGTTAGACTGTTGTCCCATATTCTGTCCCCAAATTACCATAATGGACAGAAAAAAATATATTGCTATATAGATAGATTTGTGCATTGTATTCTCAGTTATATTAATTTATTCGATATTAACGAATAAATTTGAATAATTAAAGAGGAATAAATCGAATTATATTTAATTAATATTCAATTATATATTGTGTTCGTAATATTGCTGTATGAATATTCCTTATTCCTGTGACTTCCCCAGCATAAATATTGTCCTCAGGAAATCCCAAATGTTCAGCATATTCACTCTCGTAATATATTGAAAATAACCAATTATTATACTGATAGCGAAAATCAAAACGCCATTCAAATTTAATTTCAGCAGGTTGTTGAAATATTACGCCGTGTCTTTCATAATTAAATGCAGGTAAAAATGCAAAATTATTAGATAAATAACCAAAAATAATATAAAAATCATCAGAATCTGAACCACTGTGAGCTGACCATCGCCGTCCTTTATAACTGCTATAATCATAATCGGGTTTGGCATACCAAGAGCCAGCTGAACGATGTGGCCATGTTCTACTTCTAATTAGATTAATATACTCCATTCCAATAATTAAATTTGGATTAGAAAATAATCCATATTTCCTAAATCCAGATATAGAAGCTAGTGTATGATCAGGTTGAGATCTAAGATCTTCAATATTTGCCCTATGATCATCCACCCCCAACTCTAAATAAAGTTTAATTTTACTTTCTAAAAAATCTAAAGAAAAATATCCCGCAATAGTTTGATCCCAAGGGTCATGCCAAGCAAATTTATCTTTTTTAACATCGTCTAAAAACCATCCATCTAAAAGTAATCTGGCCGCATCTACAGGACCCCAATCAAATTCATAATTTGCACCCCCTGAGAGATAATTTCTACTTAAACCAAACGAAATTTGTGGATTTGAATAAATTGTAACTAAGCCCAATAATGAAGAAAAATAAACCTTTTTATCATTATTATTAATATAGTCTGCTAAAGTATATTTTATATTGAATCCAAATATACCACTTCTAAATTCTTCTATAGTGCCAATTGTGAAGTGTGTTAAGCCCGTGGTATTATTTGACATGATAAGAGAACTGTGCATACCCGGGCCCCACCACATATTTGCGTTACTAATACCAAATCCCACACCATTATAATGAATATAAAATTGAAATTCTTTTATACCACTGGTAAAATAGGGTGATTGTTTTATTATTCGATTATCATTCATAACCGAGAATGGCGATGGACGTGAAATTGATTCAATAGAATAATTTTGATTGCTGAGCATATATGGTTCAAAACTAATTGCAAAAAACTTTCCATAGTAACCTAAGTGTATTGAATTAAACGAACCATAACCCTTCCCAAAAAATCTAACATCCATATTTTCCTGATTGGGTAAACCATTATTAAAATAATGTTCGTTTCTGAAACTGATGGAAAAAGAATTCTTTTTTGATTTCATAAAATAAGGTCGAATAATATTTGAGTTTGGCTGAATAATTCCATGGAATTGATCTCTTTCTAATGATAAAAGATAAAAAGAGTCTGCTGAGATATAAACTTGAGCAATAAGATCTGTAATAAGAAAAATAAAATAAGCTATTAATTTTAAATAAAATTTTTCCTGGAGTTGTTTCATTTAATAAGAGTTTATTATTGATTATTTAAATTTTACATCTAAACTGTATGTCGGTAGAAAATACGTACTAGGATTCCAAGTCGCAGGGTGGAACCCCCCCATACCAATAGATATACTTTCGATCAGTTTAGTTTCAAATTTTAACTTATAAAACACACCAATATCTATTGCTACACCATATGAAAAATCAAAAGATTGATTTCTGACATCTACAAAACTTCCTCCGAGGTACAACCTTTCCGTAATTAATCCGGTGTATAGCAATTGTGGTGCAAATATATTTGTCCATCCTTTATCAAAACGGCGCCTGACGCCTACCGCCGTAGCTAGATGTAGCTTTTTCATATTTAGAAACTGGTAGAATAGACCTAAATACCAAGTCCGGTAATCACCAGGATGTTGAGAAATATATCCATGTATATCAAATCTCTTTGTTATCCCATAATTCATTACCACATATGTTTGCCCGTATTTAAACTTGCCAAACGGATTCCATGTCAAGTCTAGTTGGAATTTTCCTTTACCAGTTGCAGTTCCAATTTCATAGCCACCGGATCCAAATACTATTTCGGTGAAAAGAATAAGATATATTAACTTTACTTTCATATCCTCATAAAATAGATAATACGACGTAGAATGAAAGATGTGTTAAACCAAATGGAAAATAACATTAGAAAAAACCAGAATGAAACGGGAAACTTCAATGTGGATATAACTATGCCACCAATGGTCAGGAGAATTATCAATAGATCCAAGGCGGAAAATTTAGCAAGATTGCAACCCGCGCGCCTTTCAAGAGAAAAAATAATATAAGATACACTTAACAAAGTTGAAAATAATTTTGTCATAGTATTCAATTCGATATTCCAAAATATTTCAGATAAAAATAAAATTAATCCCAGCTGGATAACGTACATTGTCATTTTGTTTTTAGGATAACAAAAAACAAATATAATGAACATAAAAAGAGCTAAGCCATGTTGCCAATAAATAACGGAAACATGCTTGTTAAAAACAAAAAGGGAGACTATCAAACCAATCAATAATATAACTGTGAACAATGTCCTGGGTAAAAACGGAATTGTTCTCTTATGGTTCTTCTGCCAGATATAAAATGGTCTTACAATACGGGTAATAATGGGTACATATGTCTGGACTGGTGGGGCCAGAATAAAAAATAGCATTAACGCTAAATGGCTCAACATAACGTTGTCCGATAATTCATTATAGAAACTATACAATGCTGCGGTTGCTGACGCTAACGTTATAATATAAATTGAAGCGATAGAAGATAAGTAACTGCCACTTTGCTTCAATAATAGATGATGAAAATGGATTGTATCCGGGGTCATGGGGCTTTTTTTATTTGCGATTCGTGTAAAAAAGACACGTGTGGTATCTGCAATAAGATAAGAAACTATAAGAATAAAAGGAGTCATATTTAACACACTTGAAGTGGAATCCATTTCTTTAAAGAGTAAGGGGAGAACAGCTGTGTGAAACCCTAAAAAAAGGCTACCGGCATCACCCATAAATAATTTTGATGGTCGTTGGTTAAAAACTAAAAAACCAAACAGTAAAACCGCAAAGATCGTATTCAGTTTTGCAAAATCACCATTATCGGATAAACCGAGACTAATGCAAATAATGAGCATAAAACCACCAGCAAGGCCATCAAGACCATCTAAAAGATTAATAGCGTTGTACACACCTACAAACCACAAAAGAAAAATAACTAGAAGACTAAATTTTGAAAGGGAAAAAGAAATATTATAAAATACAATGGTATCAAAACGATTCCAAAAAACTGACGCAATGTATATTGCCAAGACCAGTTGTATTAAGAGTTTTATTTGCCAGGGTACATAGCGTAAGTCATCTATAACGCCTAGAAGAATTGAAACGACCCCACTAATTAGATACCAGGCAGGAGCTAAACCTGACCCCCAACCTATTAAGAGCAAAAGCGAGCCAAAAACGATCCCTCCAATTTGTGGTTTACTATATGCGTGCTGCTTACGAAAATTAGGGGAATCTAGGGCAAAATTTTTCCCAACTAATTTATAAAGGACTGCTGTAATGATGGTTGAAATAAAGAATAATAATATAGGGGAAAGGTACATATGGAATTTTATTTACCAAGATGCATAGATTTCTCAGGATTAAATATTATATGCCTTGGAAGATCAGGGAATAAATAATTATAAATATTTATTGAAGGTTTTATCACTGATAATAATGTAATAAATATCAATAATATATCAATAACTACTGACTGATTATTAAAATACCAAATTTCAAGTTCACCCTTAAATGGTGCAATTTTTTCTTTATAATATTTTTTATTTACAGATACTTCTTTATTTACAAAATATTTTTCTTCATCCCTAAATATTATGGAGGATATGCCACTTAAACCGGGTTTATTTTTTGATATGATATTTTTTGTCTTGTTATCAAAATAATCATAATGTTCTCTTACTGTTGGTCGGCGACCAATAATGCTCATATCTCCTAACAAAATATTAATAATTTGTGGTAATTCATTTATTTTATATTTTCGAAGGAATTTCCCAAAAGGAAGAATACGAGGATCATCTTTTGTTGTAATATTGCCTCCAATCATATGAGGGCTATCCTTAAACATTGTAGCAAATTTTAATAAATTAAAAGGTTCTTCATTCTTACCAATACGCTCTTGCTTGTAGAATATATATCTTTCCCCTGTCAGTTTTAGAATTATTACGACAGGAATAAGCACCGGAGATAATATTATTATTGCGATGGTAGATAGTACAATATCTAGAAATCGCTTAATCATTACATCTTATCATCAAGATATTTATTAGTTTCAAGATGATTAAAATTCGGAATTAATTCATTAAATAAACTAACCAGTTGATTTTTTCTCCAAGATTTTTTTCTTTTCATTTTTTCAATTTCCTTTAAAAAGAATATTAATTTTTTTTCATTATATTCTAATTCACTTTTAATAATACCAATATTAATAAACTGATCTAAATCAATTATTTCATTTTCTGTAAAAAATTCTTCAAAATCCTTTTCCCCTGTTGTATCACTTTCAAAAAAATAGCAAGGCCATTTTTTTTCCTTAGTCAAATTATCTATATTCTGTCTAGCTTCATCTTCAGTCTCACAAATGACTGGTTTATAACCAAGTTGATTTAAATATTTTATTGCAATTTGATCGAACGAAATAAGATTTAATTCCTGGCTTAATTTAGGAAAAAATATTTCTCTATTTTTACCTAATAAACCTGAGATTAAACACAATTCACCTGCTTCTTTGGCCGTCACAAAATACCTTCGAACATCCGAAGGTGCTGACAAAGGTTGTTTCTTTTGAATTCGTTGATTAAAGCCATGCAATAAACTCCCATCAGAAAAAGCTACATTTGCAAATCGAGCCGTAGAAATATCTATGGATGAACTTTTTTGCATTAAAAACATTTCCATAATTCTCTTGGATGCACCCATCATATTTACCGGGTTTGTAGCCTTATCTGTAGATACACAAAAATATTTATTAGCTTTTACAATTTCTAATGACTGATCAACTGATTTAACCGTATTTAGAATATTTACATTAATCATGCGCATAAGAGTGAAAAGATTACTTTCACTCCTAACATGTTTTAAAGCTGATAGGTTGAAAACATAATCAAAATGACCCTCGGTATTAATATAATAGTCGAATTCAATTGACCCTATATCTAAAGTAAAAGTTTTAAACTCACCTTTTATGTACCCTTTAGAACTTCTTATATCTCTAACTAATTCAACTAAATTATTTTCACTAATGTCAACCACATGAAGTTTTTTAGGGTTGCGTTGAAAAATTTCCTTTGACAATGCCTGGCCTATAGATCCTGCAGCACCAAGCACTAAAAACGAACTATTTTCAATTAAACTTGATAATTCGCTACTATTATTAGATAGGTCATCCCTGAACAATTCTTTATTTCTACCAATTAAGTTTAAAATATTCATGAATTTACTCTGCGATTTCTGTTTATGTTGTTCAAGGTAAAAGGTAATTCAATAAATGCACTTATTTTATTGTTAGGATAAATGTTGTCCGATAAAAGTTTGACTGTATTCTCCTGTAAAAAAATATTCCTAAATATTTTCCCATAATAATAAAGTATTTTCACTAAAATTTTCGGGACCCATAATGTAAAAGAAGAACTTTGCCAATTAAGTAATTCCTTATAGCTATAATATTTTGTATCAGAAACATTATAAATATTGGGAGGCACTTTATCAATAATGATGTTCTCAACACTCGATTTAACATTATTAATATTGCATAAAGATAATTTATTGGAACCATTACCAACACAAAAAAAGTAACTACCAATTTTTGTACGACGATCGATATTTAAAAAAAATGTCGATGAATAAATAGGCGCAAGACGAAGGATCCAAGATTTATTGAAATAATTTTTTAGCAAATATTGCTCTGCTTTAAGTTTAGTAATAGCATATGGACTTAATGGTTTTTTTGATGAATCTTCAGTATATGTATTTTGGTGGAATCTCTCACCATAGATTGATATTGTACTGGCGAAAATAATCTTATCAGGAATTTTATTGCTTTCTGCAAAAACTGAAAGGATATTTACTAATGTTTGGAAATTTATTTCATTAAACTCAGATAATTTACTTTTTTTGCCCTTTTCATGCGCAAGACCAACAAGAAAAATAAGAATATCGTATTTATTGGTATCGCTAAAATATTCTCTAACTGCACTTATTGAATTCAGATTGCAATCTTTGGAGCCCAAATAAGTAAAGTTAGTAGTATTAAATACTTTTTTAAAATATGAGCCAATGATTCCTGTACCACCAGTAACCAATATTTGATTCATAAAATTTAAATTTTATATTTATTTATAGTTTTGAAAATAATTCCTTCAGCTTTTTTAAATAAAGCCCTTCTGTCAAAACAACGTATGTAACATTCTAGTGAATTGGCACCCAATAATTTGAGTTGGTCACTTGATAAGTTATACATGTCCAAAACAATATTTGATAGACCATATGAATCACCTGATTTACAGGTAAAACCAGCATTTGATTCTTCAATAATCTTTGATGCTTCGCCATTAACCATCGCTAAAATTGGTTTACCGCATGCTAAATATGACTGAACCTTTGCAGGAATAGTAATAGAAAAAATATATTCATCCTTTAAAGAAAAAAGCATAGCGTCAGCATGAGCATAAAACATTGGCATTTTTTCAATAGGGTAGCTACCAAGCAAATGAAAACAATGATTTAATCCATATTCGTCAATTTTATTTTTTACCCAATTTTCCTTTCTACCAGAACCTATAATAATCCAATGAATATCCTTGTATTTAATGAGTTTTTTAGCAGCTTCTAGAATAGCAGGGAAATCTTGTGCTTCACCTATATTCCCAGCAAACATTACAGTGAAACTATTTTTATTTATATGAGGCAGTAGAAAATTAGTTTTCTTAACTGGCCTGAAAAAAGATTCTGCCCACTGTGGAAAAAATATGATCTTATTTTTGCTCTGTAATTTTTTTTGGATTGAATTAGCAAATCCTTTTGATGTCACTAAAATTTTATCTGATTTATTATAAATCCAACTCACCAATGGATTTAATATTGATTCAAGTAATTTTTTGTTAAATCTATTCATTTTTACTGTAGCGGTAACACTTTCAGGCCATAAATCAGTCACCCACAAAATAATTGGAATTTGACTGATTTTTTTTAGTACAATTGCAGGAACTGCTACTGTAATAGGCGACGGCTCATATATAAAAATAAGATCATATCTATTTTTTAATAATACTACTTTCATTGAAGCAAATAAGATGAAAGAAATATAGTTTAATATTAATTGAAATTTATTGTCCTTTCCTCTGGGCACTATGAATGTCCTATAGATTTGAACATTTTTTTCTATCTGATTAATATTTGAAAATATATTATAACCTTTGAAATAACTACCGTGAGGGTAATTTGGAATACCCGTCAACACATGAATATCATAGCCTGATTTAGCCAAATGAAAAGCTAAATCATTAATTTTAAAATTTTCAGGCCAAAAATATTGAGTAATGATTAATATTTTTAATTTTTTCAACTAAAAAAATTATACTTTTTATATTGTAATTTATTCCTTTTCATATATTCATAAAGTTCTTCAAACATAGAATTATAATCTGCGACAGGTATTAATTTTTGATTATCAACAAGACTCCTATCAATATTATTTATATATGTTTTTTTGATTTCAACATCTTTTTTTTGCCATATTTTTTTAACTAAAGAAAGCAACGAATATTTTGAAATTTTTTCATTACTTACCATATGATATACACCTGAATAATCTAATTTTATCAATTTAGATATACCTTTTGCTAAAGCCAGTGTTGTTAATCCATTCCAAATAGCATTGCAATATCCATCAATTTCCCCTTTTTGTAATAAAAACCAATCAAACAGCTCTTCATTATTTTCTTCTATTGTTGGCCCCAGATAGGAAGTTCTAATTGTAATATCTTTATTATTATTTATTTCACCTAATGACTTTGTTTTTGCATAGTTACTTAATCCATCATGTAGTGAATCTTCATTATAGCTACCTTTTTCACCAGAAAAAACACAATCTGTACTCAAATGAATTATTTTTGTTTGAGAATTTTTATAGTAGTCAGCTAATAAATGCGGAAAATAACTATTGTAAATTATTGCTTTAGTTGGATTTAATTCAGATTCCTCGACAAGACATCTTATGCAGTTAATTATATAATCTGGGTGAGGTTTTGAAAAAATTACATTTTTATTAAACTCATAATTATTATCAATAATATCATATTCATTAACAAGGTCTACTTTAAAACTTTTTATTATAAATAAATAATCAGATATCATATGGCCAGCCATACCAGATGAACCATAAATCCTCACTTTTTTCATTTAAATATCAATTTTATTTATACCAAACAGTTCGATTTATGTAATCAATATAACTGAATACTATTTTAGTTACCTTTTTTGAAAAATTTTCTACATCATAATCGTATACAATTTTAAAATTTCCATCATTATTTTGAGAAACAACCACATTAATTGATTCTATTACATTTGTCTTATTTAATCCAGACATAATTAAAGTCCCTTCATCCATTCCTTCAGGCCTTTCATGTGCTTGGCGAATTGTAATGGCAGGAAAATTTAATATTGATGACTCTTCAGTTATTGTTCCACTATCGGAGATAACACAATAAGCCTCCATTTGCAATTTAATATAATCGAATAAACCTAATGGTTTCATGAATTCAATTTTATCATTCAGATTTATTTTATTCATTTCAATTAGTTTTTGCATTGTTCTTGGATGTGTAGAAACTATAATTCTTTTATTAAATACCTTAACAATCTCGATCAATGAATCTAGTAAATCATTGAAATTTTCTTCTGAATCTATATTTTCTTCTCTGTGAGCACTTACCACAAAAAAATCTTTTGCCTTTAGGTTTAAATTCTCTAAAACAACTGAGTCTTTAATTTTTGGCATATAATATTCCAATATTTCTTTCATTGGAGAACCAGTTTTAATTACTGTTTCTGGCTTAAGCCCCTCATTGAGTAGATATCTTCTTGCATGCTCGGTCAAGGGCATATTTATATCACTTAAGTGATCAACGATTTTACGGTTTATTTCTTCTGGCACTCTTTGGTCGAAGCACCTATTTCCTGCTTCAAAGTGAAATATAGGGACTTTTTTTCTCTTTGCAGAAATAACAGATAAACAACTATTTGTATCACCATATAACAAAACTGCATCAGGTTTATTTTCGCTAATTACTTTATCTGATTTTGATATAATATTTCCAATCGTTTCAGCAACAGTTGATCCAACAGCATCTAAAAAATAATCAGGTTTTTTGATACCAAGATCTTTAAAAAATACTTCATTTAATTCATAATCATAATTTTGCCCAGTATGAACTAAAATATGCTTACAATATTTCTCAATTTCAGCTATTACTCTAGATAATTTGATTATTTCAGGCCTGGTGCCCACAATTGTCATGATTTTTTTCATAAACTACAATTCTACCCTTTTAATTGTTGTTGAATAAACTCAAGTTTTAATAGCGTATTGACCATTTCCTTGATATTCAATTGAACGGTGTTAGCTGATGTATAATCTTTTTCGATACTAATTTCATCATCCCCCTCTTCAAAATATTGAGCATAATTTAAATCTCGAACATCTGAGGGGACACGGTAATAATCACCTTCATCTTTTGCTTTTACTAATTCCTCTTTAGATAGAAGTACTTCATGCTTTTTCTCACCATGCCGCGTGCCAATTATTTTAATTTCGTTATTGGCATTAAAAATTTTCTTCAATGCTTTAGCAAGTGTTATAATCGTTGCCCCAGGTGATTTTTTAACAAATGTTTCACCCTGTACTCCATTTTTAAAAGCAAACAAAACTAAATCAACAGATTCAGGCAAAGACATCATAAAGCGTGTCATCTTTGGATCAGTAATAGTTATAGGTGAACCCGATTTAATTTGATGTACAAATAATGGAATTACAGATCCACGTGAACTCATTACATTACCGTATCTAGTAATGTTCATTACAGTCTTTGTAGAAGGTTCATTTCGATTAAGAGATAATGTAGCTTTTTCCATTAATGATTTACTCATGCCCATAGCATTGATTGGATAAACTGCTTTATCTGTACTCAAAACGATTACTTTTTCAACATTTTTTTCCATTGCAGCTCTTAAGGTATTATAGGTACCAAATATATTAGTTTTCACTGCTTCAATTGGATAAAACTCGCACGATGGGACTTGTTTTAGTGCCGCTGCAGAAAAAACATAATTCACACCATGCATTGCATCAATTATACTTTCATACGAACGTACATCACCAATATAAAATTTCAATTTTGTATTTTGATATTTTAATCTCATATCATTTTGTTTTTTTTCATCTCTGCTAAAAATTCTAATTTCTTTTATCTCTGAGTTAATAAATCTTTCAAGTACAGTTTGGCCAAAAGACCCAGTCCCACCTGTTATTAATAATTTTTTATCTTTGAAAATTTTCATACAATTAAATCCTCATTATATTTATTTATTTAAAGCTTGCTGAGTTATTAAATTGAGATATAATATATATTCCTATCAATAATATTATTTGTGATGAAATATTTATTCCTCTAAGTATAAGTCCAGAGGCTACTAATTCTGAAAAATTTAAATTTATCATCTCTCCAGAAAATCCTAAAACCAATTCAAAAAATCCCATAAAATTAATTGTACTTACAGTAGTAAATAATAAAGAAGAGATCCAAACAAATGATGAGTGAAAAAATGAAGTATTAATATTGGAAGAAATCAAAAGTATATGATATGTATAACATGTAATAAAAGCGATTGCTGTAAAGCAGAGAAAAACTACAAATATATTCTGTTTATTTATTAATACTGATTTTTTAATTATTCGTAAATCTTCAATGTATTTATCATTTTTAATATTTATCTTTATAATTCTTTTTATTGATCGAATAATTTTATGTTTATAATTAATTAAAAAAGTTGCAAGTACTATTATAAAAACTATCAATCCAATAAAATAATACGTACTTAATGATTTAAAATTCAAAAACCCAAAAAATGTTGCTAGAATTAAATAAGAAAAAATAGATATTAGAGAGAATAATAATTGAGAAAATCCATATTCTGTTAATAAATTTTTTGACATATTTTTGAATTTAAATGATTTATATATCAAACCAAGGCCATAAAATAATTGGTTAACGATACCGCCTTCAATAAATATTTTTGTTATTGAGAGTATTTTTAATTTATCTCTACTAATTATTGAAATAATCCAATAAAAAATTAAACTTATCACTAGATTAATAAATACTAATAGTAGAAAAACTTGTAAATATTTTATTGAAAAAATATCAACTATTTTTATATGATTGATTATATCTTTAAAGAAATATCTTATTATTACAATTAATAACAAAATTTGAAAAAGAAACTTTGAGAGTATTTTATACATTCATTTATTAATTATTATCTTTAGATAAGGATGAAAAATAAGAGGAAGAAATTTTATTATTTTTAAGATCTTTTTATTAATTAAAAAACATAATACAGTATAAAGGAAATAAAAAAATATGCCCTTATTATAATATTTAATTACATCATTCAATTTCTTTTTTCTATTTTTTACATGATGCTTCAATATTCTATAAGTATAATCATAATCAATTTGATAATTGACATTATGTTTTATTAATTGATTCTTAATATCTTTTAACTTAACAAAATTGATCGAATCCCAAAGCCCAACACAATCATTTTTAAGTTCAAATTTTTTTATTCTGTTTTTGTAAAAATAATTAGTTATTTTTTTATTGATAATTATAGGTATAAAAAAATGCATTTCAAATGGCACCATATAGTTCGGTAAATACATTATTATCCTACCACCTTTATTCAATATTTTTAGTTTTGAACTAATAAAATTTTCCCAATTATTTACATGCTCAATTACATTATCTGATATAATAATATCAAAATTTTTGTTTGGCTTATAATATTCTAATCTAATTTTTTCAGGCTTTGTTGCTGCATCATCAATAATATTTTCGATGATTGAATTCATTTTTTTAAATGATTCAAAACCTTCAGAAAAAGGTTCAATACCAATTATATTATAATTATTCATAGTTAAATAATTTAATAGAAGGCTATGGCCCGACCCAACTTCAAGTATACTTTCTTTTTTTGAAATATTATTTATTAGGAAATCTTTATAAGAAAAATAGAAACTATTAAAGTGCTGGCGTAAACGATTACAATTTTGTTCCTTTTCTGTAATCTCATAGAAACGAGTTTTAAATTCATCTATATGCATATTTATTTAACTGATTTTTATTTGTAGAATTAAATAATCTATAATAATGACCACTAAGTAATCCTACTGTTGTCCAAAATAAAATCGAATGATTTGGATGAATAAAGTTTCCGCTACCCACGGGAATATTTATAATAAATAATAGATGAGCACCAAATAAGACAACCAAGTTATTTGTTAAAAGTTTACTCCCTATTTTTTTAGATATTTTAATATATTTTTTTAAAGTAACTATTATATATACAAAAAGATAAATATAAATAAATAAGTAAAATATTCCCCCAACTGATACAATATTGAATATATCATTATGTGTAAACGAACCCTTTTGTCCTAATACGCCGCCCAAACCTGAGAATCCAAGTCCTGTAAAAGATTTGATTAAACCAAGCCTCAAGTTAAAATGAACAAAAATATTTGTAAATAGTCTATAGTAAATTTGTTCAGAAATAGGAGTGTAATCAACCAAAGCATTTACTCCACTATTTAATCCTAATGTTGTCAAAAAAAATGAAATATAAAATTTCGTAGGCTCATAGTTTAATAATAATAAAATGGTAAGTATAAAAAATGATCCTGAGGTTAATAATAATAATATTTTTTTTGATGGCCTGATATCGTTTAAATAATAATAAACCATTATTGCTAAAATTATATTAGCTATACCAGCTCTTTGAAGTGACATCCCCATACCTATTAATATGGAAAGTAAAATAATTCTTTTGATATATTTATTATTGTAGTTTAGAAGTAAAGCCGCTACAAGTCCAGTCCCACCAACAATACCCATTGCAGAAACATTCCCAAATAACGAACTATATCGTTGAAGACCTCCTCTAATAGTAGGTATTGTAAACCAGCTAATTGGACCTGTAAAAAGTTGTAATGGCAATGACAAAGAGCCAATAGCAATACAAAGAACATATAAATGTAATATGTTATTAACTGTGTTTTCATTCTTCACAATAATAAAGACAAGAAGAGTAATAATTAATACATAAAAATATCTTGATATGCCAATAATCGTATAATTAAAGCCTTCATTAGCAAACGATATCGCTACAATATAAAGGCTCATAAATAGTATAAATAAATAAGAAAGAAATATTTTATTTGAACTACTAACTCTAAGATTTTTCCAATTATGACTTATAAATAACAAAAAATATATTGTCATTGGTAATAATACATAGGCGTAAGACAATCTATAAAAATTATGAAAGCAAAGACTGACAAATAATATGTACAATAAATTTATTTTTTTAATTTTGATTATACTTTCCCCAAAATTTCCAATTAATAAAGTCAGCTGAAAAATCATCATCAGAAGATCTTTTCCTAACTCCATTAATATAGGCATATGCAAAAACTATTTTATAAAGAATTGGCATATATAATAATCGATGATGATCTGACCAAACAAGATAATGGCAAATTAATTTTATAAATCTGCTATTTAAGAAATATTTAACTAATGTTTTTTTAAGGATTCTGATTATAGAATCTTCAGGGAAAATTTCTTCTAATAATCCAATTGATGAATTAGAAAAAAAAGATGGAAATTTTTCTTTTAAAGGAATAAACCCTTTATTTGCTGATATAAATATTTTTTTCATTCTTCCAAATAAAGTTGACGATGGCTCTCGGTGCTCTGAAATTGCACCTGGACAAAATCTTGAATCAAAACCCATTTTTTTCATCCTTAATGGAAAATCGTGATCCTCACCTCCATAATTAGTAAAAATTGGGTCGAACATACCAATTTTCAAAAAATCATTCTTCTTAATTGAAAAGTTCATACTTACAAAATTTTCTGGAGAAATTTTATCACCAATGCTAATTATTTTTTTTGCTCTATTATTTCTATATCTTAAAAGATTACTTTTTTTTGCTCGTTTTTTTGAAAATAATGATAATCCTAAGAATACAATATTTTTTGAGTTTTTGTGCGCACTATAATATTCATTTAACAAATTTTTTGATGGAATTACATCATCATCCAAAAATACAAGGATTTCACCCTTAGCTTTAATGGCTCCATCATTTCGTTTAATTGATTGAGCATTGATATCTGAATTAATTAACCTAAGAATAAAATCAGGATAATTGTTTTGATAGGATTCAATTAATTCTTTAGTACCATCTTCACTTAAACTGTCGCATATAATTACTTCAAAATTATTCTTAGAATAATTTTGAAGTAATAAAGAATTAAGAACTTCTTTTAATACCGCTACTCTTTTCCAAGTAGGGATAACTACACTTATTTCGATAATTTAAAACCTATAAATTTTCTTAAGATTTTTGAGAAAATAATCATTAAATATGATTTTATCTTAAATTCTATATTATTAGATAACTTTGATGATTTAAAACAAGATACTGCTTTAGGATAATTAGATAAATTAAATAAGTATCTACCTTTAGTGTATTCTTTGGTATAGAAAGCTTCCTTTTTTAACTCATCATTTAGATAAATAACATTTTTATTGAAAACAGCATCAATTTTATTTATCATATCATAAGTAATATTTGATGAGTTAATTCCACTAATTAAATACCCCCCTAAATATTCAGGTATTAATAAAAATGAATCAGTGACTCTTGCGATTCTTAACCATAAATCGTAATCTTCGACTGACTTAATTTCTTTATCTTCACTTAGACCACCAACTTCTAACAAAATTTCTTTTTTGACAATAGCACCTGAATTAGCAATTGCATTAGCATTAATCATTAAGTCATTAAAAACTGGAGTTTTTAATTTTCTAATTCTATGTTTTTTTTTTATTTTTTTCCCATTCTTGTAAATATCTAAATAATGATAAATAAAATCAGAATTTCCTTTTTTTTGCATGATTATTTCCAATTTATTTTGATACCACCAGTCATCTGAATCCAAAAAAGCAATATATGAACCATTAGAGCGTTTAATACCCATGTTTCTTGATCTTGCAATAACGCCATGATTATTTATATTGTATGTTCTTATTCTATCATCATTAAAACTATTTATTATTTCAACCGTTTCATCAGTTGAATTATTATTTACAACAATCACTTCCCAATTTTTATAAGTTTGTTTTATCACGGATGAAATACACTTTCCGATGTATTTCCCATGATTATATGTTGGAATTATAACAGATACTTTTTCTTTGTTACTTAATGTATTTATTTGAATTCTCTAAATAAACAAATGTTTTTTCAATTGATTCTTCAAAATCATTTTTCGGAGTATATCCCATTGCAATTAGATCTGAAATATCCACACAGTATTTGTCTTTGGGTAACGGAAAATTATTTTCAATTAATAAAGAATTGTCATTTTGAAATATTGGTATATCTATATTGTATAATTTTTTATAAACATTCTTTATTTTTAATGCAAATTCAAAAATTGTAAATGTTCTTCCACTTGCTATATTCATTGTATTGTGATGTTTTGTCATATCACTATTAATAATCACTTCAATTGAATTACAAATGTCTTCTATATGAATAAAATCACGCTGTGGGGTGCCATCAGATAGTAAGTTAATTTGTTTATTGTTAAATGCCATTTTAATCATATCGTTTACTGCTAACCACCAGCAATTATTTTCATGAAATACAGGTGCACCAAAACTATTAGATAATCTTATATTTGTGCATTCTGTATCAGTTTTATAATTATAGTAATCTGTAATTATTTCAGATAAATAATGTGATAATCCATACATATTTTGTGGAATAGGTAAATCACCTACTTTAATCATTCGTCCTATAGGATTTCCATATATTTGAAAAGTAGAAAAATAAATAAATTTCTTTAATCCTTGCTTTGAAAAAGAATCAAGTAGATTCCATGTAGGTAAAACATTAATACTTAAAACTTTTTGTGGATTGGATTCTGATTTTTTATGATCTAAAGAAATTAAATGAATTAATATTTCAAAATCTTTTATTGCCAAATTATGAATTAAATTTTCATCACAAATATCCCCAATAACGATATCATCTAATATCGATAGCCATTCAGGATATTGTTTTGGAAAAAAATGATCAAATACAGTAACACCATATCCTAATTCCGCAAAATGTTTGCTTAAATGTGCACCTAAATAGCCGCACCCACCAGTAATAAGAACCTTTCTTATATTAATCCCATTTATAAGGTATTTTATGCAATGCTAACTTTTGCATTTCTGTTTGATCGTGTTCTTTACTAGCTATATTGAGAATTATGCTAGTATCATTCCCCTCTCCTTTGAAAGCAACCCATAAACCTGGCGGAATCGTAAGCCTCTGATAATTTTTATGTGAAAGTTCAACTGCAAATAATCCTGAAGATGAATTATTTTTTGATTTTGAATCATAGATTACAAATGTCACACTTCCATAAGGTACAATTAAGTTCAAAGTCATTTTTATATGTTTATTCCAACCTTTTATTTGTCCTTGCTTAATTGTAGAAAAGTATGCTTCACCAAAACCAGAAAAACCTTCATCACTTTTTTTTATCCCGTGAAAAATATCACCCTTGTGATGGTGAATTCTTTTCAAAGGAGTGAGAATTACACCTTCAATATTTATTTTGTCCATTGAAGTTCTTTATCAAAAGCTATCTTTTCATACTTATTAACCTGCTCAAATGTATAATCAAGCATATTCCCCTGCTTTTTATAATAATTGTAATACCAAGCTCCAGTAAATTCAATTAACTGTTCATAACTTAAAGTCGGCAACCATTTTAAATGAAAAAGAGCTTTATCACAATTAAGCTTTAGCAAACCGGCTTCATGAAATTTTATTTCATCAGTAATTTGATAAGCTCCTGATGAATCTTGAATATTCCAGTATTTACTCAGATCTTGTAAAAGCCTCTCAACTGTATGGCTATACTGTGACATAGGCCCAAAATTGAAACTATTACCACTTAAATTATTACCTAAAAATAACTGTTCGCCCAGAGCCAGATAACCACTCAATGGTTCAAGAACATGCTGCCAGGGTCTAGTGGCATTAGGGCTCCGTATCTCAACAATTTCATTTTTACTCCAAGCACGTATACAGTCCGGAACAATCCTGTCTTTGGCCCAGTCACCGCCACCAATAACATTACCTGCCCTGGCTGTAGCGACCTTGATATTAGATTTATCTTTCTTGAAAAAAGAATGATAATATGATTTGAAAATTAATTCAGCAGCACCTTTTGAACCGCTGTAAATATCTTTACCCCCCAGGGTATCCGTTTCTTTGTAACCCCAAACCCATTCCACGTTATCGTAACATTTATCGCTGGTGATAATAATACCAACACAGTTATGGTTTGATTCTTTAAGAGCTTCTAAAATATTTGTTGTTCCCAGCACATTAGTAGAAACAGTTTCAATCGGATCTGAATATGATACTGAAACTAATGGCTGGGCGGCAAGATGAAATACAAAGTCAGGTTTAACTTCCTCAACAATATTTTTAACAAAATCTAAGTCTCTAACATCTTTTTCATAGTGGACAATTTTCTTCTTTAACTTTATTTCTTTAAACATGGAAGGTTCTGTGGGAATATCCTTGGATATTCCATAAATCCTTGCACCTAATTTCAATAGCCAGGTTGTTAGCCAGCTGCCTTTAAAACCTGTATTGCCTGTAATCAGTATTTTCTTATTCTTATAATTATCAAAATACATTTTTCTTATTATCCCCAAATCATCCAAGGTGCAGTATTATCTTTTACATGTTTTTCGAGATAATTACGTTCTCTAATATTATCCATACACTGCCAGAAACCATGGTGCTCAAATGCTTTCAATTGACCAGCTTCAGATATTTTTTGAAGAGGGCCAAACTCAAAATCGCAATTCTCATCTTTTGTTAGATAAGAAAGCATGTTTTTTTCAAATACAAAAAAACCACCATTAATTAATCCTTTTCCCATTTGCGGTTTTTCTTCTAGGCCTAAAACAGAAGAATCTTGATCAATACTTAATTCTCCGAACCTCGAAGGAGGTCTTACTGCAGTAACTGTACCTATACAACTATGAGATTTATGATAATCAACTAATTTATTTAAATCTATATCGCATACACCATCACCATAAGTTAAATGAAAAATATCGCTCCTTATATATTCTTCAACTCTTTTTATCCTACCACCTTTTAATGTTTCTTCACCCGTATCCACAAGGACAATTTCCCAGCTTTTTTCATCAGAATGATTAAAATATTCAATATCTTTTTCAGGATCTAGTTTTAAGGAAAAATCAGTGTTTGTAATTTTATAATTATAAAAATATTTTTTTATCTGATTTCCTTTATAGCCAAGAGCAAGAATAAATCTATTTACGCCAAAATGACTGTATATTTTCATAATATGCCAGAGAATTGGTTTTCCACCAATTTCAACCATTGGTTTTGGTTTCTTAATAGTTTCTTCGCTTAAACGGGTACCTTTACCACCACATAATATTATAGCATCCATATTATCTCCATTCCCCTGTTGTTCTAAATATCAATAATTATTTCCAAATATATCTTTCAATAACTTTTTTATCTAAACTGCACCTAAAAAACCCTTCTCTATATCTATCGTTGATCGGTGAAATTTCTTTTGTTTTTACAAACGGAAAAAAATTTTGCAGCAGTAATTTTAGATCAATTAAATCAGGGAATGCCTGAAAATGATCCCAAGGCATCGTATCAGCAGTGGAAAGTTCTTCTGATCCAACAAAAATACCACTATTACCAATAACATTTTTTATTTTTGATAAAATTATATTTATATCATTCTCATTAAAATGTCCAATTGCCCCATCAAGTACTACAACATCATATGATTTTCTAGGAAATTCTTTATTAATACAATCGAGCTCATAGAATTCTATATTTTCAGATGAATTATTTTTTTTTGCAAATCTAAGCGCTGATTTATCAATATCTACTGCATCAATATTTTTTGCTACTGCTGAATAAAATAACGAATCGTACAAACCATCACCACAACCAATGTTTAAAACTGTAGATTCTTTATTCATTACTTCACGATTAAATAATCCGCGATTTAAAAAATCAGGATTTTTTGCAATTGGCCATAATTTTAATGTACTTAGGTTGTCCTCAAAATGTGGCGGAAATTTGCTAAATCTCCACTCTCTCCTCATTTTAGATCGATAATAATGATTTAATAAATAGTTTAACATACTAGCTCTTACTTTTGTACCAAAAATAATTACATTAAGTAATCTATAAATTGGGAAAAGTGATTTTATCTTGAATAGTTTTGAAATTAATTTTTTAAACATTATTCAATTATTACCACTTATCATCATTTTCATATCCAAGTTTTATCAGTATCTCATTATAATGTTTTTTAAAATAATCTTTGTGATTATCATTAAAATGATTTTTCCAATCACCTGATATACCTTTTCTAAAATGAGATTTAGTATTTTCCTGACCCTGTGAGCGACCTTTTGCTAATCTTGAAAAGTCATTAGAATAAACACAATACATAATGTACCACTCGGGTATCTTTTTGTTTTTTATTGGAAGGTTAATAAATCTTAATCCTTTTTGCATAGAATCAAACAAAGTATGATAAATTATATTAACAACATTTATATTTACATGTTCTGTAAATCCAAAATGGTCAAAAATTTGAATAAATGATTTATAGGGATTTATGATAATATCTTCATACTTCATCTCAAGTATGTTTGATGTTTTATAATTCCATTCTTCCATTGATTTAAATAAATCTAAATCAAGTCCATCTACTGGAAGCCTCGATGTAAAATCAATATTCAAAAGGAATCCCTCCTCTTTGCTCATATTACCAATTTCTTTCCTAAACTTAGCTAGCTCTGGCCAGCCAGATGTTGAGTGACTATGGAGATGTGAGAAGTACGCGGAGGTTACAATATCTCTAGGATCCCTTATTATATGAACACCACAAAATTTATTTATATCTCCAATATATCTTAAATCTGCTCCAGTGTAACCAATAAAATCTGAATTCAAATCATATATTACTTTATCAAGAGTATTTTTTCTATCCTTGCTGTAGCCCCATTTTTTGGGCGAATAATAATGATCATGCTGAATCCCCATATGTCTACAAACCTGAGAAATGACTTTCATAATCCATGTGGAACCACATTTATGGTGTCCAAAAAATGCTGGGATTTTTTTATTCATTCTTTAAAATTGATAAGAATACTATGCCCAATTCGAACGAACTGGTTCAAATTCATTAATAATAATCATTAACTCTTCAATAAATTCTTTTGCAGTCCACTTACTCGCTCTTTCTTTCCCTTTTATAATTAATTGGAGTTTTTTTTCTGTATTACTTTCCAACTTGGTTATTGCATTAACAATAGATCTTGGGCTAAGTGGATTAAAAAATAAAGCGGTTTCATCTCCAAGTTGTTCGCGTGCTCCAGGATATTCTGCCATTAATACGGGACATTTTAACGCAAAAGCTTCTAGTGGGGGCAAATTTTCAGGACCCAACAATGATGGATATATCAATGCTATGGCATTCTTATAGAAACTGATAAGTTCATCTGTAGGAACAAATCCCAAAAAATGTACATTATTTTTAATTCCAAGTTGTTTAGCTCGATTCTCAACAAAACTTTTATTACCTTGATCTGAACCAACTAATACTAAATCATATTTACTATTTCGTGTTTCATTTAATAATCTTAATGCTTTAAGTAAATTTATATGATTTTTATGTGCCCAAAACTGTGCGGGATAAAATAAATAACGATTATTTATTTCATAATTACTTAAAACATCATTATTTCCTGGAATAGTCGATTTTAAAACAAATGATGGCGTTGGATGTGTTAATATATGAATACGATCCTCAGGTATCCCATAAAATGATATTAATTCTTTTTTACCAACTTGTGTTCCAGTAACAACTTTAGTTGATCTGCGTAAGTTTCGATTGAGTGACCCTTCACGCTGCTCCCAAACAAAATTAGCACTTAATTCAGGAAACCATGAATTAGTCAAATGTCCAAGATCCCAAACAGTCGAAATATAAGGAATATCAATTGCCCAATTCTCATGACCTGCAAACCACATAATATCAACTTTATTATTAATTGCAACTTTTTCTAATTTTGTGCGAAAAAATTTTGCAATCTCATAAAATTCATTTTTTTGTAGTATTGATCTTAAACGATTTATAATTCCTGTTTGTTTTCCAACTTCAATTATTGAGATGTTATTTGGAATCTTTTTTTCTAATATTTCTTTTTTAAAGCGGGAGGTCGTAAATATTGTAAAATGATTTTCATAATTAGGTGCTATCATAATTAGGTGCTCTATAATATCTTTTACAAAAGTATATCCGCCCCCAACTTTTGGATAATAATTACCTGTATATATTCCTACATGCATTAAGATTTACGGGCTAAACTTTTTATTATATCACAAATATATTTTATTTGTTTTTCATTTAGATTTGGCCCTGAAGGTAAATACAAACCACTACCCCAAATCCTTTCTGCAACAGGACAAGATATATTTTGATACCCCTCTAAAGATTGCAATGCAGGTTGCAAATTCATGGGGCAAAAAAAGGTACGAGTTTCAATCCCTTTTTTATAAAGATTTTTTACCAGGTCATCTCTTGCAATTCCAAATTGAGCTTCAATAGTTAGTGCATACATCCAATACACATTTTTTGCCCAATCCAACTCAATAGGTAACTTCAAACCTGGAACATGTTTTAAATGCTTATTGTAACTATTCGCAACCCTTCTTTTTTCTGATAAAATTTTATCAATTTTGTGAAATTGTGCTAAGCCCATAGCTGCTTGATAGTTTGTCATGCGAAAATTATATCCAGCCACTTCATGACGAAATCGAGGTTCGGTAAAAGCAAGATTGCGCAATAGCCTTAGCTTTGCTGCTAGTTGGTCATCATCTGTAACTATCATCCCTCCTTCACCAGTAGTGATTATCTTATTTGCATAAAAACTAAAACATGACATATTTCCAAAACTTCCCACCATACGTTCACGAACAGTGGCACCATGTGCCTCAGCGCAGTCTTCAATAACAATGAGATTATATTTATCTGCGATTTCCATAAGCTTATCCATGTCAACTGGATGTCCAAAAAGGTGTACAGGTATTATCGCTTTTGTTTTGCTTGTGATTGAGCTTTCAATCAATTCTAAATCAATATTCCAAGTTTCTATTTCAGAATCAATTGCTACGGGAATTGCACCATTATGTATTACGCCTAAAGCAGTGGCAATATTTGTACTCGCACTAACAAGAACTTCATCACTCGGTTTTATTCCAGCTGCATCTACAGCTAGTTGAAGGGCTGTGGTCCCGCTTGTAACGGCAATACCATGGCGAACACCACAGTATTCAGAAAATTCTTTTTCAAATTTATCTAAATAACTACCAAAACTACCGGAAATTTCACCTCTATTAATAGCGTCCAGTACGTAAGTGGCCTCTTCTTCCCCAACCATTGGCTCATAAACCCTAATCATTTTTTACCTTAACAATAATTTTGTCATTTTCATCACCATAAAACGGTCCCTGTTTTACGCTTATGCATTGCATATCTTCTAAAACCCGAATCGCATGTGTCCCATGCATTAACAGTATCCCATCACCAACTTTGAGTGTAACACTTTTAAAATGAGATCCATCATCATCATAGAAATCAACAGCAACGACTCCACGCTGAACAACAAACATTTGGTGTAAATCATTGATTTTTCTCTCAATTGGTTTATGGTAATGAGGATCTTCAACATAACCAGATTTATTAGCTAATAACCCAAATTGGAAAGAAGACTCTGGTAAAGAAAAAAAATTAGTTTTTTTAATAACTGTATCTGACCAAATTATTTCCGCGTATCGTTTACCATTATAATCTATATTTTCAATACTCATTTTAACACTCTGTTTATATTAATAGCTGGATTTAAGTAGTAAGTACCTGTTTGTTGATCGACAGGCAACATTGTATGACTATTCAGTGCCTTTGCGATTTTATCATGATTCTCAGACTTTTTTCCATTGTCGGATAATAGTATGAAATTTGTCAGAAACAAAGTTCAACAACTGTTTTATCGCTCTTTTTTTATTCTCTTTTGCCTATCTGTTTACCTTGTAAACAAGAGCAAGTCCGGATTATTGTTCCGTGAGAGATAGAATGTCCTGATTATTTGTTTTTCCAATGTGATAATTGACCTTATTGGTTACATTGAAAAATTCATATGGTCGAGTATAGTTTGAAAAGTAAATCTGATCATCCAACATTTTATAGGTCGTATTAAAATATAAGTTGAAGATTAATCTAAAAGAATTAACAGGTGTAATAGAATTGTACAAATATTGATCTCCATCTAAAGGCAAGTAATATGCGTTAAATATCCCCGTTCGTTCCTTAAGCATGTTATCAGTTGGCCGTTCCCACCCATCGCTATCATCATAAGTAACAGGATCTATAAAGGATGAAGCTGGGCCATGGTCTCCTTGCAATATAATTATTGGTGGAATATCTGATTTTGCTAATATTTCATCAACCAACATTTCCACCTTTTTGTTAATAAAAATAAGCTGGTTTATATAGTTTTCTTTTTGGTTCCAAACGGTTCCATACATATTGAGCTTTGCATCTGAGACAGATTCACCGTTTGCCCCAAATAAAAAAGGTGGATGAGGACACATGATATGAGCAAAAATGAACTTTGGGCCTTCAATATTATGCACTTCAGCAAGTTGGGAAAAAGTCCCCAGCACTCTCTTTCTTTCATCAAATTTTACAAAACCAAAAACCTTTTCAAACAAGCTTAGTAATGTTGATTGGATCACCACCATTTGAAATTCATTTATAATGGCAGTATTAATATTATAATCTGCAAATTGATTATGGTCCGTCGCTCCCCACCCAGAACTGAAATGGATAAATTTATACCCTTCCGATTTTAACGAATTCATTACTTTACTAGACTTAATCATTTTATTGGGCCAACTTCGATTTACTGATTCTATTCCAACTTCATCAGTTAGGTAATTAATGTATTTCATATTCAAGGAGGATGCGAGAGAAAGAAAAGATATGACGTAATTACTATGGCTCTTAGAAGCTACATAAAATCCCTTTGTAGTCAATTGATCAATAAAATTTTGATTATCATAATCATAAACTTTGTTTAATGTGTTTGAGCTTGCATATCCATCCAAAATAATATAATAGATATCTCTCAAATCTAATTCACTTTCTGAATGAACTGTATTGCTTCCTACATTATTTATAATATTAATTTCATGTTGGCTATTACTACTTGTTTTTACCTTGTAAACTCCAATATTAATAAGGGAAATAACCATTGAAGAAATAGCCACTATCTTGAAAAAGTTCGTATAATTATATAAATCTTTTCGTGTAAAATATAAAAAATATATGGCACTCGTAAAGAGCATACCCCAGATAAGGATTAAGTATCTATGTCTGCCAATAAAAATATTACCTATTCGCCAACCGTCTATCAATTTGAAAATATAACCATATGAAAAGAACAGAATTAGAATGATAAATACAAAGATGCCTACTTTATGATTACCTCTAAATATCAACCTTGACAATAATACAAGTAGAAGCGTAAAGCCTAACGCAACAGCTAATGGAAGAAACATTTCAGATGGTGAAACTAGGTGCACATTATGCGAAAAGAGAAAAAGAAAGTGGGATATAACAAACAAAAAAGGAAGAATAATGAGTGGCTTTTTCATATCATATATAGTTTACACATAAATTATTAAATATAAAGTGATTTTGGAAGTTTTGATCTCTCTATAACTCTGTATCATAAAGTATTACCAAATTTTGATTGTCTTCTTAAAAAACCGACAAGGTAATTTCCCATGAACCACTTAAATCAGTAAGCCAAATCACTTTACCCATTACTTTTACTTATTTATTTATGAATTATGTAATAAATAGCTCTTCACCATTATAAAGAGACTCTAATAAATAACTAGATATTGTTTGATCCATTAGCCAATCTGGCGGCTGTTTAAATTTCTTTAAATATTGTCTTACTAACGTCCCGCTTATTTTTTCAATTGTATTACTCTCAAATCTGTTTATTTCATTAATAAATAAATATCTATCTTGTGTTTTTAAATAAATAACTTCATCAAATTTTATAATCTCTATACCTAAATCAGGAAAATCATTAAAAATATCTTTTGAAGAATTCAATTCTTTATTATTGCCTACTCCTGTATGGTCTCGGCCCACAATAAAATGGGTGCAACCATAATTTTTTCTTGTTAATGCGGTAAAAATAGCCTCCCTTGGACCAGCATATCTCGAATAAGTTGGAAATCCTGTTAATAATATTTTATTTCTAAAATAGTCAAATGTCTTTAGTATTTCATAACACTTAAGGATATGATTTGTTTTTAAATCACCAGTTTTCTTTTTTCCTATAACGGGCTGAATTAATATTCCATCGCAAATACCATTCTCTATTACACTTTTAATTAATTGTTCGTGACCTTTATGCGGAATATTCCTCGTATGGAAACCAGCTATTTGTGACCATCCTAATTCATTAAAACATTTTCGTAATTGTTTTGGTGTTAATCTATATTTATCAAATTTGTTATTATGACTATCTAATAATTTTATATCGCCCGCTAAACATATTGGATTCAAATTATTTATCTGTATAATCCCAGGATGGTCAAGATCAACCTTTTTAAACAATAATTCAATCATATTTTTTTTATCAAGATGAAACATTTCCTTTAAATCCAAAACCGCAAAAATATTATCATTGTCATTTTTTATTCCTATCTGGTCACCGACATTTAATTTTGAAGATTCTTTTTCTTTGATATCCAGTAAAATTGGAATCGGCCATACCAAACCATTTGACAGCTTCATCGATTTTAAAATTGATTGTAAATCATCGTTCCCTATGAAACCAGTTAATGGACTATAAACACCTGTAGCAATATTTTCAATTTCTATTTCGACAGTTTTATCAACTTTAATTGTTGGCATAAATTTTGATTTAATTTGGTTATTGATTAAACATTTATTTATGAGAGTACCTCCATGTGCAGGATTTGTGGAAGTCGAATCATGATTCAATAAATAATTATTAATGCTTGTTTTTGTTAACTTTTTATTTGACGTGACTTTAGATGTTTTACCATCACCAAATGCATTCAAGGCATGATTGGATAACCTATTTATCATATTTATTGCTTCTATTGGATATTTCCCAATCGCAGTTTCAGCTGAAAGAATAATTCCTTCAGCACCATCTAAAATTGTAGCGATAGTGTCATGAACTTCAGCTTTGGTAGGTTGCCTATTTGTTATCATGCTTTCTAAAAAATTTGTTGCAACATACACAGGAGTATTTTGTCTTTTAGCTTTTTCGATTATAAATTTCTGTGCAAATGGAATTTTATCTATTGGAATCTCTTTACTTAAATCTCCTCTATCTATTAATAACATATCTGAACATCTAATTATTTCATCTAAGTTATTTAAACCATCTAAGCATTCAATTTTCGATATAATTTTCATCTGGTTTTTTGTAATAAGTCTTACTTCCCTAACAGCATCTTCTGATCTAGTAAATGATAGAGCTAAATACTTTAATCCCGCTTTTAAACCAATATTAATAGCGCTTTTATCTTTTTTTGATATTGTTGGTAATAAAAGTGGATCGCTAATCCTAGGCTGAATTAACACACCTTTATTTTCTCCCAATTCACCTCCAATGATAGTATCACATATAATATAATTATTTTTTCGCATTGATGTATCATAAACACGCAATACTAGTGATTTAAAATCAATATATATTAAATCACCCTCACGCAATGAATTAAATACAGCATGAGGTGTGAAATTTATATTTTTTGTATCTCCTCGAATTGGATTCAAATGTATTTTAATTTTATCATTAGTTTTAACCGCAATTTTACTTTCAATTAATTTTCCTGTTCTAGCCTGAGATCCCTCTGTATCAAGTATAAAAGGGATATCAACAGATTGTGCTAAATTTATATAAGATTTCAAATCATCGATGTTTGTGTGACTCATATTTATCCTAAGAAAGTCAACTCTCTTATGTTTAATTCTCTTTAGCATTTTATCAGAATTAGTACTTGGACCCAAGGTTATCATCAATTTTATTCTATCCATTATTTAATTGTACTTGAATCTGTTATTATTTAGAAATTTGATTGTATAGAATTAGAAAGATTGGAGAGATATTCTGCACCTTTATAAGCACTAAAACCAAAATTATAAATCCATTCATTTCTCAATTCCTTAATATTTGTTGAAAATAATTTATAATTGATTTGAGTATTCTCTATGATTTCATTGATTTTAGTAATTTCATTTAGATTTATTACTGACCCAATTTTATCTCTCAGCATAAATTCAATAGGTTCATTTTTTAGCTTTATATATTCAGGGTTATTAATTTTTGGGGGCAAATCAATAAAAATAACAGGACGACCAAGCCCAAATGAGAAAGAAAAAGCTGAACCGGACCAATCAGTAATTAGAATATTAGATTGATATAAAAACTCATTTGAAGATCTTCCCTCTAACCAGTGAAAATCATTGTTACTTGAAAAAGTATTTTTAATCTGATCCATTTTATCTGGAATATATAATCTTGAATCTCGATGGGGTCGCACTAAAACATGATGACCGGCATCTAATAGTAATTCGATTAAATCTTTCCCAATAGTATCTAATATTCCTGGGGTGTACCATGAAGGAGCAATCATAATGTTTAGTTTTTGCTTATAATCCAAAATATCTAAATCATTACCCTTATGGTAAATATCATCTAAACGTGTATATCCAATTTCAATTAATTCTTTTGGTTTTGTATTATATAATTTTTCAGCTTCACGTAATTCTTTAACATGATAGGGCCCTACACAAAAAAATGTATCATAATAGTCAAATGCGCCCTTACGGAATACCATATGAGTACTACACATATTATGTGGTATGTAAACATAGTGAACTGGATTATTAGACCGTCGTAAATGATACTTATTTAGATCAGGCATTGTCATTACTACTATCTTTACAAACAGAGATGAAAACAATATGGTTCTAACACTTCCTTCTCCTATATAATAAGTTTTAACAAAATCATTATGATTTGATAAAAATGGATCATCACTAGAAGACGTTAAATAACATATATTTTTTTTGAAATCCTCAGTTAGGATTTTTATGATTGATTCAAAATAAACAAAATATGAAGAAGACTCTGCGTAAAAAACAATATCAAAACTTTGTTGATGCTTTTTAAAATCAAATAAATTTTTTACTTGCTTGAAAAAATCTGTCAATAGTCGGACTGCAATTTAATTATTACTATTTATATACTACTTGATCAAGATCAATTGATTCTTGAAAAGATCTTGGGTTTTAATGATTATTTGTTTTTTGAATTTTTGCTAAATAATTGAATGAACTTCCTGAAATAATGTGTTATATAGTTCCTAGCATAAACAATAAATCCAATTATTCCTGCTAAAATTAGTTGTAAAAAAGCACTTAAAGTTCCTATATCAATATATGCAAACAATTGATCCGTAAATAATAATTGTAATAAAATTATTTGAAAACCAACGCTTGAATATTTTTTCATTATTTACCTCTCATGATTATTATTGAAACGATACTATCCTATGTCCCTTACATGTCTAGATATTTGATTTTATAATCAGAAACATTTTATTCAATAAGCTTTCAAAGGACATCTGCCTTGCACAACCAAACCCTATACGTTATCTGAGTCTGGAAGGAATACTCGATTCTTTAAGTTTTCTTTTAATTAGTAATTTATTTGATGAAATAAATACAAGTATAATACCTGCAACAATAATTATTTATCCAGTAATTTTGTAATTGATAATTCAAAATTCCTAAATAATTGTTCTTTACTTTTTACTGAATCTAAGTTAACCAAATCTTTAACTGATGACCCATTCTTGAATGGCTTCTTATTTATTATGTTGTCTTTTAATTCATCAATAGAAAAAGATGTATTAGTATAATTATATAACTCTCCAGGAATCGAACGAGTATATTCATGCATTGGCGTATGGCGATATATATAATAATCCTTTCCTAATAGACTAGATTCAATAAATGCAGTTCCTCCCGTACCAATAATTATATCTACATCGCGAATTGCATTAGGAAACGTTGTATAACCCGAAATCAACTTGTATTCTTTACCACATATAATCATTTTATCGGAATTGAGCGCATTGTTTTTAAAATCTTGAATATGCCTTGCTTTTATTCCTGTCAGTTTTATGCTTAGTGAATCGAGTAAAAGACATAAATCATTGTAATATTCTTTTTCTGCACCTAGTCTCTCTGCTACTGAATTATTTTGATAATCTGGCTTTAATATTAGTGCGCGGTTATATTTCTCTTTTGTATTTCTTTTTATAGTTAAAAATTTCTCAAAATAGGGAAAAGGCGTTTCATGGATATTTTTTTGTTCCATACCAGTGTTCGTGAATATAGCAGTATCTACCTTTCCAAAAGGAAGTTCATATTTAAAGACTGCAAATTTACCAATATGATATTCATTAAAACACCAACCTGTCAGCCCATGAGGCATTGATGCGGTTTTGATATTTAGTGTTTTAGCAGCTTGGGCAACTAAAATATTATTTTCATCCATACTTGAACACAATATCAGTAAAGATGGTTTAAAAGCAATTAAAGTTTTTTTAGCGTTACAATAATAGTTATATGCCCCTAAAAAATATTTAAATGTATATCTATCCATTATTTTAACTAATGCATCAACATCAATTAGTTTGAATTGTATCTTTAAGTTTTCTTTTAGCCGATTAATTAAATCGACGATTTCTATTGATTTTTTCACTCCATATGCTGAAATATGAAATGGTAAGGGCATATTTTTTGATCTTGTGAACAAGTGCCGCAAGCCTCGTATTGGGATAATCCAACGAAATTCTATTTCTTGAAAATTTTCCATTGCATATTCAATATAACTTTCAAGTTTTCCCGCAGGTAAGATTATAACATGCTTTTTATTTTTTTGTTTTTTGTGTAAATATCTTGATAAAAAAGATGCTAATTGGTTTTTCCAACTTTTATTCAAAAACAGTGGGCTCAAATCCCGTTTTCTGTTTGCTGAGTCAACTGTTGTCTGACCATAAATGGTATCTTCTTGTTTAATATTTATCTTGACACTATTGAGTGAAAATCCAATTCTTGATTGTAATGATGTAACTATATCAATAAATATATCATCCGTTAACGATGAAAAATATATTGAATGATTTTTATCTAACAAATTTTCAAGCGCAAATTGGTATTTAAATATTGTTGTAAATAATATTTCTAATGAAGGTGCAAAACTCGATCCAAGTGAACATCCATCAATTTCACTCTGGTCAATTCCATCTGAATCAATAAACCAAGACCAAAGGAAATTATTTATTTCAGATGAAATTTGATGAGTTTTATCTGAAGTTAATTCTTCATCAAAATATTGATAACCTCGATTATTAAAGCTTTCTAGTGTTTGCTGTGAAAAGTTATCTGAAAGTAATATTAAAGAACTGTCTTTTAGTTGTGGATATTTTTTTTCAATAGCCCTCAATTCCAACATATTATCAATAAATAAAATTTGTTTTATCACAAATAAATCAATGGAAATATCTGTTTATGAATAATTATTCTTGCGAGCAGTCAAGTTTTAGATCCAGAAACATTCGCGTCTGCCCACCAAAACCCGCTTTGAATAAACTAATACCTAATTCTTTCTTTGAAGGGGGATTTTCTTGCGGATGATTGAGAAAATCTTGCTGGCCCGCCTCGAACCAGCGGCAACCCAGTTTTTTGGCGTGCAGAATGGCCGTCCACATGAGGGAATGAAAGAGAGGCTTCGCAAAAAAATCCCGGCGAGAAGCAGAAGTACCATAATAACAGTTAGTTTTGGTGTGCGAAAAAAGACCAGCGGATACCAGTTCGTCATCAAAATTCCCCATTACTAAAAAAGCTTCTCCTGCCCGCACCATCTCGAACTGGATATTCCAACTTTCCTCCGACCGTGTCTTTCTTCCTGCTTCACGCATATGCAGATCCTGAAAATCTTTCATTTTCTCCCAAGTTACATTTGATGCGGAAATAATCTGCGGTTTCAGTTCGCGATTTCCCCAATTGATTAAACTGTTATAACTTTTTCTTAACGCTCTTTTAAGTTCATCTTCAGAGCGATTTAAATCAATTACCTGTGAAAATACCGGATAGCTTTTTGCGCCTTTTCGAAGTAAATGACGCGATAAAGTTGAGAGTTCGCCACAGTTAATAAAATCCCTATACCAAATAATGCCGTTTACTTTCTCCACGATTTGGTCGAACTCTTTGAGAAAAATCTTCCCTGTTTTGGCAGTCAGTTTATTTTTGTTTTCAATGGAAATACAAGGCGATTCATAAGATAGCAGCTCGGTCGTGGTTTTGTCATCCACGATTGCACCTATAAAACCAATCACCGGCACATTATTGTTCAAGAGAATAAAAGAGTGATTATTTACTGTTTTTCCCCTGTCTTCAGTTTGGTGTTGATGATAATTTAAAGCACTTTGATGGTAAAGGGGCGAGAACCAAAGTTGTGATTCTAATAAAGACGTTAAACTTCCAATATATAATTCTTCAGTATTGTTTATAATCAAGAAAAGGAACCTTTAAATAAACTAATTAATATACTTCCAATTCATTGCCGTTCCTTTTTTTAAGTCTTGGTTGACCTTGCGGCCGAGCAAAATGCTGTAGTACTTTGGTTTAAGCCCTAAACCAGGCCTTACAATTCGCAAATTTTTTTCATTCAAAACATCGCCCTTTTTCATATTCTCAGCGATATATAACGATCGACGAAAGGCTAAGGAACCTCTTTCCGCTTCAGTTACTCCATACGTAATTTTTCCCAGCGATTGCCAGGCCCTTTCTGTTTCAACTACCAACTGATTCATTTCTTCCGGCTCCAAAGAAAATTCCGAATCCACTCCACCATCACTTCGGCGCAGGGTAAAATGTTTTTCAATTATGCTGGCACCGTGCGCCACCGCCGCTACGGCCGCACCTACGCCCATGGTGTGATCCGACAGTCCCACTTCACAGCCAAAAAGTGCCCTCATATGGGGGAGAGTGAGCACATTGCTGTTTTCCGGCGTGGCTGGGTAGGCGCTGGTGCATTTGAGCAACACGAACTGCTCGCATCCGGCTTCCCGTATGGTGCGGACCGTTTCATCCAGCTCGGCGATACTAGCCATGCCAGTGGAAATAATCATGGACTTGCCGGTAGCCGCCACTTTTTTAATCAGGGGCAGGTGGGTGTTTTCAAATGATGCAATTTTGTAGGCCGGTACATTTAGTTTTTCTAAAAAATCCACCGCCGTGTCGTCAAAAGGCGTACTGAAACAAATCATGCCCAGTTCATTGGCCCGCTCCATGATGGGCTCGTGCCATTCCCAAGGAGTGTAGGCTTCCTGGTACAATTCGTACAGTGATTTCCCCTTCCACAGGCTGTTTTTATCTTCAATAAAAAAATCGCCTTTATTTACATCCAGCGTAAGAGTGTCCGCTGTGTAGGTCTGCAGTTTCAGGGCATGAGCTCCGGTTCTAGCGGCGGCTTCAACAATTTCCAAAGCCCGTTCCAACGACTTATTATGGTTGCCGGACATTTCGGCGATTATAAAGGGTTTGTGATTTAAACCAATTTTTATATTACCTATTTCGATCATTACCTGGTGTTATATACTATTTTGCCTTTGTTAAATTTATAGCAGTTTTTTCCCTCAGCTGAATTCAGAAAAGTAAATCCTGCTTTTTCAAGTGATTTCTCTGAAGCAATATTTTCAGGCAATGTATAAGCTAATATCTTGATATTACCCCAGTAATCCTCTTTCATATCCATTGCCATTTCCAGCATATTACTGGCTAGCCCTTGACCGCGTTCTTCAGGTGCAATCATATAGTTTAGAACAACCTCATCATCATCTCTTTCCAGTCTGACCAGACCCGCAGGCCTGTTTTCATATTCCAACATCAACATCAGTACATTTGGAGAATTAAGTTTATTCTTAAACCATTTTTTATGTTCAGATGGGGTAATGGTATTGGAATTAAATGACCATTTTCGAGTTTCAGAATCATTAGCCCAAAGCAACAAAAGCTTTTTATCAGCCATTATCACTTTTCTTAAGAATAGAGAATCAGATATTTTTGCCATGTTTTATAAAATGGTTATTTCGACAGTTCCTTGATCAGGTTGGAAATTCTGGTATCTTCATGGTCAATTTTTTTCATAAGTTTTTTTGCTTCTTCAGGTGCATGGATAAAGGCCAGACGAAGGATATCCATCCAGTTAACATTATTCTTGGTCCTCACTTTTTCAATCTCATTAATGATCTTTAAGTAGTGTTCTATTTTTTTCTTTTTATCTTCCATAACTCTCGCTCATTAATTCAGTCTTTTAAACCCCGCATGACACACGCGCCCTTCAAGCAGTTCATCCACGTTGCGGCCGTTTTCACACTCCGCTATGGTTAAAAAGACGGGGTCAAGTTTTTCAAAATAGGCATCAACAACTTGTTCCGTATGCTCCGTACAAACATACACCGCATTGGCGGCCAAATATCCTTTCTTTAGCATCTCCTGGGTGATAAGCGTCTTGTACTTCAGCCAGTTTTCTCCCGGGATGCTGAAATTCACTAAGGCTGGCAGGCCACTGATTTCGATGGGTAACTGGTATTTTTCAGCCAGAATTTGCCAGCGCTTGCCGATGTCTTTGCCGGTGACAGTAATCTGTTTCCATGATTTTTCCCGTTCCATCACTTCCAGCGTTTTAAGACCGGCCGCAGGTCCGATGCGTTCGGTCCAGAAGGTGCTACTGATGAACGTCTCCTGAGCCGCTTTCATGATCTCCTTTTTGCCTACAACTGCAGTGATGGCATATCCGTTACCTACTGTTTTACCCAGTATCATCATATCTGGTTCCACGCTGTATTTCTTGTGCAACCCGCCAAAGGTTTCTCGAAAGCCGGATGTGCATTCATCAAAGATCAGAATAATATCCTTTTCCGTGGCCAGTTTGCGTACGGATTCCAGATAACCTTTTTCAGGACCTACCGAACGCGATACTTCCATCTTGATAATGCCGACATCATGCTCACGAACCAACTGTTCCAGTCCTTCGAAATCGTTGTACGCGAACGGCAGGGCGGTTCCTTTCAACTCTCGGGGCACACCCTTGGGTTCCAAGCCCGGCATCAGGTGACCATCTAGACCGCTCTCGTCACCCAGGTTGGCGGACAAATACCAGTCATGCCAGCCGTGATAGCCACAGATGGCAACTTTCTCCTTTCCTGAAGCTGTACGGGCAATGCGGATAGCCATGGCATTGGCTTCCCCACCACTGCGGGCGAATCGTACCATGTCTGCCCAAGGATGCAGTTTGACAAGCCATTCCGCAAGGTACACTTCTTCCGGGCAGTTTAAGGTGGACATGTTTCCTAGATCAATGACATTTCGAACGGCATCATCAACTTCTGGATGGCCGTAGCCCAGCGTATTGGTGCCGATTCCCATGATGGACATGTCGATGTATTCATTTCCGTCTAGGTCCCAGACCCTACAACCCCTGGCTTTGCTGAAGTAGGACGGCCACTGTTCCGGCAGAAACATCTCCGGCCGCTTAGACAGCAGCATGGTGCCGCCGGGAATCAGTTTTTTGGCCCGCTCGTAGAGTTTTTGTCCTGTACCAAAGTTCGCTCCTTCGTTGCGCATGATCCCCCGGTTAGCCTCGAAAAATTTCGAGTTGGTCTGTTTTAATTCCAGCACATCACTCCAGGAAAAATCCAAGTCAGGTGCAAAATGGTTGAGAATATTTTCAATCACTTCAAAATCTTCCGCCGCGTCCACGGTCCAGCGCTCACCAGAATAATCCGCTCCATTAGCATAGTTCAACCGTTGGAACTGCCCATTGGTGCGAATGAATGGCGTCACATGCTCTCGTTCGAAGGTTTTTTCTGCCTGTCTATGCGCTGCTTCCAACGCTGCGAAGGAAAACACTTCTGTATCCAGTCCGTCTGGGTAGGTGGGTGGTTCCGTATTGCTGGTATAGTCCACAGCGTTTTGTTGGTATAGCTCGATAACATCATCTACCAACTGCGGATCGATAAGAGGGCAATCTCCGGTAAGGCGCACCACTGTTTTTGGTTGATGTTCTCGAGCTGCTTGAAAAAATCTGTCCAAGACGTCATCTTCGCTGCCGCGAAAAACTTCAACACCCAGCTTTTCAACCACTTCAATCAAACGATCGTTTTTCGGATTCTTTGATGTAGCAAGAATGATTTTGTCAATTTTTTCTGAACGAGACAGGCGGTGTAAAAGAATTTCGATGAGAGGTTTCCCATTAACTTCTTTTAGTACCTTGCCCGGCAAACGGGTAGACCCCATGCGGGCCTGAACGATAGCTAAAACACTTATTGCCATAGAGAAGGGTTCAGGATGCTTGCATTTTCATAGTGAACTGATAGTGCTTCCTCAAACACGGCAGGATCCACATTTTTGTTACGTGTTTCAAGATGGGTCTTTAGCTGATCTACATTATCTATTCCAATAACTGTCTTGCTGACCTCTTCCAGACTGATTATCCACAATAGAGACAGTTCCGCTAGGGTCAGACCAGAATCTGAAGCGATGGATTTCAGTTTTCTTATAGGCGGCAACGCGTCTTCAAAATGTGTTTTCATATCAACTTCCGACAAATAAAAGAGTCCCTGTAGGAATGCAGAGCGGACATGTAATTCAATACCTGCGTCGTGCAGTCTTGACAGCACCCCATGCCTATACAACCGGGTATCCAATATATTCAGGGGTAGTTGGATCACCTCTGGTTTAAATGCTGAATCCATTACCTTGTTGATTTCATCCTCACAGTAAAGAGAAACACCTGCTTTCGCAATTTTTTTTTTATCCCTTGCTTCTTCCAATTCATTTTGAAACTTCAGTTCAAGAAAAAGTTCTGCTGAATGAGCTAGTACCACAGATGGTTTAGTGGTCAGTTTCTCGATTGAATTTTTGATTTGATCTACAACTTTTTTTTCACTATCGCTTATTTTGGTGATGATGATCCATTTGTTATTCGGACGATACTTAATATAGTTACCGATGGATTCTTCACTATTTCCGTATGCTTTCGCCGTGTCAATCGTATCAATTCCTGTTTGCCAAGCCAAATCAAGAATTGATGAAATTTCATCTGCTTGCACCTGCCCGTCTCTGTTGGCAATCCCGTAGGGCATGCCGAATTGTGCGGTCCCCAATGCTATCTTATTTATCATTAATAGATATTTATTTTACATAGTTAAGTAGGTTTTCTACTACCTTTTCTACTTCTGCATCACTTAGAGATGGGTAGAGCGGAATAGAAAGAGTTTGGTCATAAAATTTTTCTGCCACAGGAAAATCGCCTCTCTTAAACCCAAACCGTTTCTTGTAATATGTAAGTAGATGGACAGGAATGTAATGTACCATTGGAAGATAATTAATGGTCTCGAGGTATTTAAATAAATCGTAACGATCAAATCTCGGATTATCTTTTACTCTAAGTGTGTAAATATGAAAATTACTGTCTACATTTTTGGCCTCATAAGGTAAAATGAATTCATCTATATCATTCAATCGATCATTATAATAATTTACAATTTCTCTCCGGCGAGCTTTAAATTGTTCAATTCTTTTTAATTGACTTAAACCTAGAGCCGCCTGAAAATTTGTCATACGGTAATTATAGCCAAGAGACTCCATATCGTACATCCAAGAACCGATACGTTCATTTTCACTAAACATTTCATCTCTGCGATCAATTCCGTGTTTGCGTAATAAAAATACTTCGCGGTATAAATACGGATCATCAGTCAAGATTAAACCACCTTCTCCTGTTGTTATATGTTTTACCGGGTGAAAGCTAAAAGTGCAAAAATCTACATGTTTACCATTCCCACATTTATATTCTTTTCCATTGTTTTTATATATAGAACCAATTGAATGTGAACCGTCTTCAATAACTTTTATATTATTATTATCAGCAATGTTTTTTATTTCAGGCAATGCTGCAGGGTGCCCGCGGAAATCCACGGGAATAATTAACTTTGTTTTTTCATTTATCTTATCTTCTAAGCAATTTGGATCCAAGTTAATTGTATCTTTATCAATATCAACAAATTTAATATCTGCTCCTTGATAGAGAGCAGCATTTGCTGTTGCGCAAAAAGTCATTGGAGTCGTAATAACTTCATCGCCCAGGCCTACATCTAATGTAGCTATTGCTAAATGCAATGCTGCGGTTCCATTTGAAACAGCTATTCCATATTTTGCGCCACAATAATCAGCTACAGCTTGACCAAAATCCTCAACTATTTGTCCTTGAGTAATAGATGGGCTCTCTAATACATTAACTACTGCTTCAATATCAGAATCATCAAGATAGTGTCTACCATAGGGAATTTTTTTATTCATTATACTATTACCTTTTTTAAAACAAAACATACACCCCAGGTATTATCAGATGGAGAATTCCCAGTAAGAAATTCTTCTGATCTAAGCAATTCAAATCCAGTATTTGATGCCAATATTGATATTTCAGGTATTGAAAAATGTCGAACAGGATGAACCTCTTTTATTTCATCGACTTTCCCAGTTGAAAGATTTGTAATAAAAATTTGATAATGTACATCCACTTCATTTTTTTCATAATCAACTATAGGTTCAGCGATTCGCACAATTTTAAAATCTTTACTTTTAACTCTTTTAATACGAACATCAAGTTTCTGACTAAATACGGCCGGTGAAAACCAAACATCGAATATAAATAACCCTTCATCTTTGAGATGTTGAAAAGCATTATTAAATACCTTTAATAACTGGCTATTTTTTGTTTGATAGCCGATAACATGAAAGAGGGAAACAACTGCATCAAAATTTTGATTCAACTTAATATCAGATATATTTCCAACTATTGAATTAAAGTTATTATTATTGTTATGAGAATTTGCTATATCCACCATTTCTGAACTACGCTCTACTCCAATAACTTTATAACCTAGATTTACAAAAAACTTTCCATGCTTACCGGTGCCACTACCAAACTCCAGCAATGTTTTAGAGCCGGGTTTATTTTTCTGAATTATATTGTGTACATAATTTGTTTCTGCTTTATAATCCTTATTTTTATAAAATAAATCATAATACTTTGCATATAATTTGTAGTTAGTAGACATGCGATTTATTTATATTAGTTAAAATATCTTTTTTAAAACACTAACAATAACTCGAACTTGTTTTATTTGATTATAAAGCACAGAAAATAATAATGCTATAACAGCTCCAGCGGCTAAACAAGGACTTTACCCATAAAATATATCCACTTTTAAGATTAATTATTAACATATTTCAATAATATTTCTATTTTTTAATTTATTGACCACTTCATATAAAGACCAAATAGGAAGCTCAATAATTTCAGCAATCTCTAAAAGACTATGCTCACCATCACAATAGGAAATCAGATTCATCATGTCACGAACCTTTTCATCAGATTTTTTGGTGCTAATCGTTGGATAAAGACCACGTTTCCCTAATTGTGGTTCTCCCAATACCTTAGTCTTCGGGCAGATATTTTTCTCAATGACTTCGATTGCTCTACTCAATGCTGTATATCCACCTTCAAGACCTGATGGTGTCACAAAGTTTAAATCATCCAATGAAGTGTGGTATTCGGGATATTCTCCATACTTGCTGCGCATGATAGTTGCAATGGGCAGGTCCACTCCAGGCGAACAGTACTGGCGTTCATCACTACCTCGATTAAGCCATTTGTAGCATTTGAAATCCGGATCCGTATACTTAAGCACATGAAGGGCAACTTGATCAGAAAGCGTGTTACCATTGCGTGAAGGCAAATATGAATAAGAACGATCATCACCAATACATGATATATTGAACCCAGCAATAACGTAACTCTTAAGGTGATCCAAGTGTTGACTCAGATAGACAATGGATCCGATTGTTTCTGGGATAAAAACAATCCTATAGGTATATCGATGATTATCCAAGGAAGATAGCCATTTAGCTAAAGCTGTAGTGACTACGATTCCTGATAGTTCATTGTTAGCCATGGATGGATGACAAATGTAGGTGGAAAGAAACACTTCTTCATTTGAATCCCCAGGCAAAATCAATTCCCCAAAATTCATCACACCCGATTTGATGTCGGAATCTATATACACATGATAATTGCAAGGTCGAAGTGCTTTTCGCTGTTCGTGCGTTATACAAAAACCCCATCTCCTTTCATAATAGGATGTGACATATGGAATCGCCTTGGGTTGCTTTGGTAATGAATACAGGTGATGATCTAATTCATCCAGAGACATGTTCTTATCGATGGGTTCAGAGTAACCCACTACATGCAAGTTGTTTTCGTTGAAATCAATAATCCTTCGACCTGATTCATCAGCGATAAAGGCATCGCGGATAGTCCATTCATCCGGGACTGTCCAATCGAAAGCTTTTGTCCCTGAAAGAATTTCTCTTACTTCTAAAGTTGGTAATAAATTCTTAATGTATTTTAAAGTCTCTCGAACACCTGGACCCGTGATACTTCGACAAATCGGGAATAACTCTTCGGCCCATTTGTGCATCTGAAAGCCAATATTTTTTTCAGTTGAGCGTGAGATTATGTGCATTGATTTGAAATATAATTAATTATGCGTTAACAAAGCGAAAAAACTTAGCTTCATTTCTTAAATCATTTTCCAAAATTTTCCCCAGCTCCTGCATATTAATTATTCCAAAGTAAACATTATTAATAAAATACTTTTTATAACATTTTTTTTGGATCAATACACTAGTAACCCTTGGATCGACTTGAGTACTAAGTTCATTTCCATAATCATCTTTAAAACTTAAATCTCTTACATACATATTATATGATGAAGATTTTTCTACTCCATTTTCATCAATATAAAGTGCAGCAAATTTTTTCATATATCTATATTTTACTTTTACTTTTTCCTCAATGTAGTGCACTGAAGTATAAGCTTTGGTATGCCAAAAACTTTCTTTATCTCCTATGAATAGTTGCTTTGCTTTATTATTATGCAGATAGGCGAATTCAGAATCGGAACCCAAACCACTTTTATTTTTTTTATTAAACAAATACTCACTATCAAAACCCCAAACTGCATGAGAATAAACTGGATGCTTTGTTCTTATGAAATCTTTCCTTTTGAGAGCTACATTACTTAAATAACCTGTTTGGGATATGGTATTTTGATAATCAAACGGTTTTCCTTTACAATAGTCCCAGTTATAGGTTGGAAAAAGTAATGTGCCTTTTTTCCCAATTTTATCAATAATTGAGTCAATAAAAATATTTGGATCAAATTGTTCATTGTTATCCCTGCATGCATATATAAGTCGCAAGATATCCGAGCTAACAATTACAATATCTCCTTTATTTAGATCAATCCTAGAAATAATTTTTTTATAACTAATATAACCATCATTATTTTCCATATTGCTTAAAAATCCTACTCGCTAATTGACTACCAGTAAGCCCATACTTTTCAAGTAAGTACTTGTGATCACCAACTTTCCCAAATTTGTCAGGTAAGCCGATTATAAGTTGGGGGGGAGTATTTTTGAGTGTTGTCTTGTATTCAGCTATGGCACCACCTAGTCCACCGATGACACTATGTTCCTCAACTGATACGATCAGTTTTGATGATGCGACAGCCTTATCTATTACCGAAGTATCCATGGGTTTGATGGTATGCATATTCACAACTGTTACGGAAAGACCTTCTATCTCAAGGAGTTTTGCTGCTTCGAGTGATTGATACACCATGGTGCCATTTGAAATAATAGTGATATCAGATCCTTCACGTAAAGTGATTGCTTTGGCTATTTCAAAATTATAATCCTCTTCGTAAACGATTGGATTATTCGTTTCCCCCGTAAGACGGATATACATAGGGCCCTCATATTCCGCCGCCGCGAAAACAGTTTTAACAATTTCCCCACAGTCAGCGGGCGAAACAACGGTAAGATTAGGGATGGAACGCATAATTGATGCATCTTCAAGTCCATAGTGTGAATTGCCCAGGAAAGACATTGCAACTCCACTTCCAAGAGCGACAGCATTAACATTCGCGTCCATGTATCCCATGTTCATTCGTACCTGTTCGCTAGATCTCATAGATAGGAAGGGGGCAAATGAAGTCGCAAATACTACAAATCCTTCTCTCGCAAGACCTGCAGCCATACCAATCATATTCTGCTCTGAAATCCCAACATTCAGATAATTGTCAGGATATGATTTAATAAAACGATTGAGTCCCGAAGAGCCACCTAAGTCTGCCGAGAGGACCATTAAGTTTTTTTTTGTTTCAGCCAATGAAAAAATAGCTTGCCCAAAAACTGCCCTCGACCCGAATCTTGACCATTGCCGTGCATTTTTTGGAGTGATTTCTATCATTTATATTTCTCCCAATTCCTGTAACGCCTGTTTATATTTTTCTTCCGTCAAACGATTGTGATGCCATTCGTTATTATTTTCCATAAACGGAATACCTTTGCCTTTTATGGTATCGGCGATAATGACTTTAGGCTTGTTTTTAATATTACATTCAATAAAGGCGTTATATAACTCCGAGATTTTATGCCCATCGACTGAACAGACATTCCATCCAAAACTTTCCCATTTATCTCCAAAATCACTTGTGTCCAAAATTGTTTCACTTGGTTCAATTTCGTTCTGGAAACCATTATCATCAACAATAGCAATCAAATTATCTAGTCTCAAACTCGATGCTGACATTATGGCTTCCCACACGGAACCTTCATTACATTCTCCGTTACCAAGAAACACGTAAACCTTATATTTCTTATTTTTCTTTTTTGCAGCTAAAGCAATACCAATTCCTAAAGATAAGCCATGCCCTAAACTTCCGTTAGAAGACTCTATTCCTAATGGTATATTCATGACGGGGTGTGCTGTCAAATCGCTTTCATTTGTCTGAAAAGTTGAGTAAATATCTTCAGATATGATGCCGGCTTCTAACAGGGCGCTATAGAGTCCTAAGGCACCGTGTCCCTTGCTCAAAATAAATCTATCTCTATCCTCCCAGGCAGGTTTTTTCGGATCATATTTAAGCACACTACTATATAACGTGGCCATAATATCAACCATTGACAACGCTCCTCCTATGTGTGCACTCAAATTACAAGAATAGGTAACATCAAGAATTTTTCTCCTCATTTTTTTAGACATTTGTTTTACTTTCAGTATTTCCATATTAAAAAATCCCTTTATGTTGTAAGCCCACCATCAACGCGCAACACCTGACCTGTAATAAAACTAGACAAATCACTTGCCAGAAAAAGTGCGACATTTGCAACCTCAACCGCTTGAGCTGGGCGTTTTAAGGCCGATGATTCTATAAGTTTATTGCGCGCTTTTTCATCCATCTGATCAAACATATCAGTCTTTGTTAGGCTGGGTGCAATTGCGTTCACTCTTATGTTAATTACACCAAGTTCAGTTGCCATTGTTTTTGTTGAATACATCAACGCTGCCTTGCTTGAACCATAACTTGTCGTCCCGGGATCACCGATAAGTCCGGCAGTTGAAGCGATGTTAATTATTGATCCGGTTTTAAACCGTGACATATAACGTGATATTCCTTGAGTAAAAAGGATTTGAGAGAAAAAATTTATCTCAAACAGTTCTTTTAAGTCCTTTAATGATGTCATTTGAAAAAATGAGCCTGTTGCCATACCAGCGTTATTTACCAAAATATCTATCTGTTTTTTAGAAGAAATTATTGTTTTAATTCCAGCTTTAATCTGGTCGCTTTCCGCAAGGTCAAAATAAACCGGAGTAATGGAAACTCCTGTTTTCTCCATCAGTCTTGTCTTTACATCAATAAATTCGTCAGATTCTTTTCGGACACATGCAAAAATATCAGCACCGTTTTCCGCAAATTTTTTCAATATTGCTTTGCCGATACCACGATTACATCCTGTGATTATTGCTGTTTTCTTTTTTAATAACATGTGATCCTTAATCTATCTAAATAATAATATTTATCTTATTCCAAAAAGAAATAATTAACTGAATAATTATTAAAATGTTTAATAATGAAAGGTAAAACTATAATCCGGAATCTTTTTAAATAAAGATATTTTTTAAATTCTCTCGTTATTTATTATCATTTTTTGGTAAATATTTTTCCAATATATCGGGGATTGTAATAAGCATATCTGCCTCACAGGCAACTTCACCATTTGTATAGGCAATACCTTTTCCTTTTGCTATCCCACGTTTCCAGGAAATAACCTCTGTTTCTATAATGAATTTTTCACCCGGCAGAACCTCTTTCCTGAACCGTACCGTATGTTTCAGGGCATGAGTTACCTTACCTTTGTTTCCTGGCAGGGTTGTTAATGCAACTGTAAGCATCTGAGCCAACGCTTCCAATTGCAGGGCGCCGGGCATGTTTGGTCCACCTGGAAAGTGTTTAGGGAAATACCACTCATTCAGGGTTAGGTTTTTATGTCCTTTTGCACTTTTTCCTGGTATCACCTCATCAACATGATCAATCATCAAAAACGGATAGCGATTTGGTTGATATTCCTGTAGTTCAACACAATTTAGGCTAAATCCTTTCATTTGTTCCTCCTTAATTAACTTTCTTTATCAATATGCTTTCCAGAGTCAACGAAGGTTGCGAATTTGGACTCTAAGCCTGAAAGCCAATAAACTATTGACGTTACTAATCATTATTTTTCAAGTAAGAATGATTTAAAGAATTATTGTAAATCCACAACAACCCGCCCAAGTTGACTGCCAGCAAGGATGCGGTCTATTTCAGGGTTCAGTTTTTCAAGCCTGCAGTCAAAGGCCAAACTCTCCAGTCCTTCTGGTTTCCATTCATCGGCCAGTTTGGACCACATTTCTTGGCGAATAGACATGCTAGTCCCTTGAGAATTGATGCCTAAAAGACTTACTCCACGGAGGATAAAGGGGAAAACCGTGGCCGGCAAATCGGTCGAAGCAACCATACCTGTTGCCACAACAACACCATTTTCCTTACAGGATTTGAGTAGAGTGGCTAGCGTTTCTCCTCCGACAGTATCAATGGCACCAGCCCAGGTTTCCTTAAGTAGCGGTTTTCCGTATTTATCATTTACAGCATCACGCCCGATTATTTCCGAGGCTCCGAGTTTTCTGAGAAAATCGTTGCTATCGGGCTTACCAGTGGACGCACTTACCGAGTAGCCCAGGCTGGCGAGTAGAGCAACAGACAAACTCCCCACGCCTCCAGTAGCTCCAGTTACTACAATGGGGGCTCCTCCTGGATTTACACCCTGGCGTTGGAGAATTTTTACGGAGAGTCCTGCGGTATAGCCAGCCGTACCATAGATCATACTCTCTCGTAAACTCAAGCCTTCTGGTAAAGGCATAACCCAGCCAGCAGGCACCCGTATGAACTGACCGAAACCACCTGCGGTATTCATGCCAAGATCATAGCTGGTGATAACGACTGGATCTCCGGCCTTGAAGTTACTGGAGTCGCTGGTTTCGACTATACCTGCTGCATCTATCCCTGGTGTGTGCGGGTAGTGACGCGTTACACCGCGATTACCAATACATGAGAGACCGTCTTTATAATTCAAAGAAGAATAGTGAACACGAATAAGCACCTCACCTTTGGGAAGATCATCAATGCTACGTTCTTCAATAGCTCGAGTGTAATTTCCACTATCTGACATACGAACGACAAGCGCTTGAAAAGTACGACTCATTTTAGTTCACTCGCGGGCGAGGCATATCATGTGGAGAAATGAATGTAAATTCTCCTTGACAAACCTTTACATCATTTATTTGTCCCACAGCAACGCCTTTTGCCATTCCTCTTTTATAGGATAATAAATCAGCATGTATAACAAACTGATTACCTGGGGAAATCTTGGAAATCAATTTTGTGTTTATATTGGAAATATAGGAAAATTTACCCTTGTGACCTTCCATCGTGTAAATCGTCAATACGAGTGTTTGTAACATCGCTTCGATTTGCAAGGTTCCAGGCATTGCCAATTCTCGTTCCATGTGACACTTAAAAAACCAGTCATTTTCAGTAAGATCTTTGATACCATATGCACTTTCCCCGGGTATTATTTCTTTAATATAATCAATCATTAAAAAGGGGGGGTAAATTTCTAAATACTGCATTATCTGATCAATATTTAGACTGAATCCTTTCCTTGTATTATCTTGTCTCACTTCACTTCAATAATTCTTGATAAGCTTCTTACAATATCGTATCCATCCCATATAACATCCATATCAAGCGCATTCCCTACTGGCACAATGCGATCTATACCCGACAAACGATTTATAATAACAAAGTTAACAAGTTCAGATTTATTTACTCCATAATAGGTCAAGGTCTGATACTTGGTATTTATGATATGAGCTATACTATTAATATCATCAGCATCATACTCAAAAAAATATCCGAACTTTCCGCGTAAACTATCTATTTCATCTGGCACTCTATCAAGACCTATACGGTACACATAGTTGCCATGTTTCTTAAAAGAATCGATATTCTTAAGTTCAATAGCATTCTGACAAAGCATAGTATATTTATCTACTGTACTTACTGCCGCAAGCTGATATTTCTCGCCTGCAGTATGATATACTGCCGTCCAAAACCTTTCTTTTGCCTTTTCCTTTTTTTCTCCCTGCCAAACTATCAGATGGGGTGATGAGCATGCATTTTGATCCATTAGATAAGTGTCATTATAAAACCTCTCTGAAAGCCTAATTAGATCTGTTTCATCCAGTTTAATAACAGATGGTGCATCTATTACGCATAGTGAATATCTATCTGAAAATGCTATATCAATACAGCGCTCTTGCACGGCTAATTTACGAATATTTCTTATGGTTAAATCGCCGCCCCATATTATACGAGCGTTGCAGTTTGCCGAGAAAGCACCTGTGACTTCGTCATTTTGCTCATATCTGACAAAAGAATTCATTGCTTTTATTTCTTTATATTTATCAGAAGCAACCAGCCGGCCTATTGCTGCACAAATAATATCGATTTGTGGAAATGGTTGTGAAGGCACTCTTACAATGTTTGCGTTCCCAGATAGCAGTCCAAAAACAAAAGAGAAAGCAAAATTAACTGGCACATTGGAGGGTGCTATATGAAACACAACTCCAAGCCCTAAGCGGAGTTCTCTATTTATAAAGTTTTTTTTAAGTTTAGCAATATTTGCTTTCCTACACCAAAATGCGAATGCCATAATATCAGGATAAATTAAAGATTCTTCATATGAACGCAATTCAGCCGAAAGGTCATTTAAGAATTCGCATAACAGTTCGTCATATGGTGAAAATGGACGGGTTGTTACGGTTCTGTCCCCGACCAAAAATGTTACATTATCATATTGATTCATACGTATCGCCACACCCCCTTATCTCAGCATCCAAAACACGACCGTGGATCTTGAAATATTTTCCAAGTCTTCCGCATGAACAGTCATCTTCACCTATAATCTCACCAGTATCTTCAGATAATATTACGTGGCCCGGGTAACTAAACGGTATTAGTGATGAAAGTTGCACCAAACCTGTTTCACGCATACCACACGCTGTGAAATCAGTTTGCAGTACAGCCACATCAGAAAAAATAGAACTGTGCAGGTAACCAGCCTCACATTCCATAAAAATAGATCCAGTTTGCTCCACCATGCCATAATAGTTGTTTATCCTATTAATCCCACATACACTTTTAAGCAAACGCTTAAATGTCTTGTTATCTACCGCCTCTTCTCTCATCTTTTTCCATCCGCCACCATGGATCATAATACCATTTTCGAGCGCAAGCTGTTTTCTCAATTTTTCTAATTTCTTATAAAAATATTCCCATATCATAAATGTAAAACCAAAAATCAGGATATTTTCATCTTTGTATTTCCTGCAAAACGCATCTACCGTATCAAAATCAAGTTGCATATCATCATCAAGTGCGTATGTTATATCATATCCCAGCATGGAAAACCCCAATATTCCAGCTCCTCTCGCGGAGAACAGGTTCCGATTCTTTATCACCGATTTTGTATCGATGATAAGCATCGGAAGCCGCTTCGCGCCAGTGAAACTTGATACAATTTTGACAAGAACCTTTGTCTGATTGGTTGAAGTTATCCGGTCAAGGAATATCTTAGAAACGTTTTGCCCTGTTGTTCCTGATGAGGTCATTGTCTTGATAATTTGAGATTTTTTAACACTTAAAAGATCGTAATCCTTAAACAGCCTTACCGGTATAGGTGGTATATTTTCTATGTTTTGCTCGATTGTTGGGTCAAAACCTAATACATTGAGTATTTTTTGGTATTGTGCGCAATTTGCGTAATGATGTTTCGTAAGGTCATATAAAATATCAGCTTGAAATTTATCTTTTTCCTTTTTTGCTAATGAAAATGGAGGTGTGTCAATTATGCTGTTTAGATCAAACACAGCGGTGGCTTTTTTCATTTTATTCAAGAGCTGAATATTGCACCTTTCCCGATTCGTTGCGAGGAATTTTATCAATATATATGAAAGAAAACCCTGATTGATTTATTCCTGTGTGCTTTGTGATATAACTCATTATCCGATCTTTATCATCCAGTTTTGTTATATATATCTTACAATTATCATCAGTGCCGGCACATATACAGTCGTAACCTGCTGTTCTAAGAAGTTCTTCAATTTCATCAAGGTTTACTCTATTGCCATACATTTTTAAAAAGCGCTTTTTTCTCCCTGTTATATAATAAAATCCATCTGCATCCCGCTTTGCCAAGTCACCCGTTTGAAGTATTCTATTGTTATCATCACCATTCTGTAAATCAAAGCAACTTTCAGTGTAACCCATTGTCACATTATCCCCTTGATAAACAAGCTCACCTGTTGTATCATTTTTTAATATTATCTTTTTATTCTCGTCTTCTAACCAAAACTTTCCTCCAGGAATGGCAATACCCATGCTACCTACTTTTGTGTGAGCATACTTCCACGGTAAATAAGACATACGAGCAGTTGCCTCAGTTTGGCCATACATCACATAAAATTCAATACCTTTGTTCGTACAAATATCAGCAAATTCTGCGGAGAGTTCTGCACTTAATTTCCCGCCGGCCTGTGTAATATATTTTAGGCTCGGTAGATTCATATTCTCAAATCTCAGTTTCTTTAGCATTTCATATATATAGGGTACTCCACCAAACGTGGTGGCATTATTGTTACTAATTACTTCCCAAAAACGCCTGTCTATAAGCGTCGCATCAGTAAGAATTATCGAAGCACCTTTGAGGAAGTGGCTATTGATGATAGAGAGACCATAACTATAACTCATCGGCATTGTTGTAATAGGACGATCGCTACTTGTAATGTCAAGATATTGAGCAATAGCTTCTGCATTACTATTAATGTTAATGTATGATTGTCGCACAAATTTCTTACTACCTGTACTCCCTGAAGTGCTCAAAAGAACAGCAAGATCCTCATGAAGAGTGTAGTCTATGTTGTAGTCGGTCTTAAGCAACGTATAGCTACTATAAGAGTAGACTGGTGTAAAATTGAAATTTGACTGGGAAATTTTGGTTGGAAGAAAAATATACTCAGGTTTATAAGTTTCAATTAAACTTGCAAAAAAAGTATTATTAATTGTGTTATTAATCAGTATCGGTACGGCTTTAGCTCTCATAAATCCAAGGTATCCAGCGATAGATTCAAAGCAGTTTTCACATACAAAAAGGACAAGACAGCGTTTTTTTATATGTTTTCCAATACAACCCGCCGCATCTAATAATACCTTATAGCTTATTTGATCGGACGATTCTGTTACAATAGCTGTATTGCGGGAATATTTTTCTAGATCATCAAAAATATTCACAATTTTACTTACTAAAAATCGACTCCATATTTCGTAATAAGCTCAAAGCCTTTTTTATAGGAGCTGAAATCAATAATATCGTCCATTTCCATCATGATATCAAACGCATCTTCTAATTCTGCAATTAAAGACATGTGTCCGACAGAATCCCATTCTGAAATTGAATTATATTTAAGATCATCTCCCAATACACTTTCGCTAATTGAAAAGCTTTCAATAAAGGCTTGATCGTACTTTTGTTTGTTATTCATAATCTCATCCCATATTATTAGTTAAGTTTCTTAATTGTACTACTTTAAATCCTAGTTAAGTTGCCTAATCATTTAGATTCCTATCATATTTACGATTGATCTCTAGTCTCGGTAGATTTTTCCGCGCAAATAGACGGGCTCTAATAAGGTAAGATCTCCTTCTTCTAATAGATATCCCTGAGGAAAAGGCGGGCGGGCTTCTAGTCCAATGGCTTCTAGCACATCATCATGTTGATAATAACATTGTAAGACCTGAGTAGTGAAACGATTGAAAAACTGAAGGGACTTACGTCGTAATTTATCAATGAGTTCCGTTTGCTCAGAACCACTCAGTGACAAAAATTCTTGGCCATATTTGTTATGAGATTCTTCAATGATATTTATCAGCCCTTCTTTTATCCACGGCAAGATATTTTCGTTGTGTATGTATGCTAAAAAGCCGACATCAGCGGCACCAGGCATTTTGCCGTCTTCGCTGGGTGGAATAAATAAATTCAAAAGTACAATCAGTGTTCGCTCTTGTTCTTCGTTCAAATTTTCAGATACAACCTTTTTGTTTTTCGACATATCCGTTTCCCTTTAGTTGAATAGGTTTTTCAAGTTTTTTTTCATCGTATCTGCAATATAGAGCGCTAGCGCTTGCATTGTTGAAACTGGGTTCACTCCAGCTGAAGTAACAAAAATACTACTATCAACAATAAAGAGATTACTGATATCATGACTGCGACCCCATTCGTTAACCACGGAATTTTTGGGATTTTTTCCCATACGTGCAGTACCCATCAAGTGCCATCCTGCCTTCCTAACTGGTCCAAAAACAAGATTCTTCGATGACCCGGCAGCAATCATTACTTCTTTACCTCGAGCAAGACCGTGCACCAGCATTTTTTTTGTATTTTCGCTCATTTTATAGTTGATTTTCGGGGCCGGAATTCCATTTGTATCTACCATATTAGGATCTAAAGTGACAGCGTTGTGCAGTTCCGGGAGGTCTTCAACGATAATTCCCATCCCAATAGTACGGCCGAACCTGCTGGCAAACTCCCGATGGTGATCCACTCCCCATGGTATTTCGCGTCGTGCGATACCGGAGAGAGCTGTTTGAATCGGACCAGGTCCACGTAATATTTGCATTGTATAACCTCGTACAAACCCGCGTTCTTTATCGGTTTCATAAAATTCTTGGCTCTGAAGACAGCAACCTTCTGGTCCCAAATGAGATTCAAGAGGCTCATCGAATAACCCTTCTACATAACCTAAAGGGTGCAACATCAGATTTTTTCCTACTAAGCCAGAACGGTTTGCGAGTCCATCGGGGAAATCAACCGAGCTTGAGTTCAGTAATAGACGTGGTGTACCAACACCGTTACAAGCTATTATCACAATGCGAGCCTTTTGCTGGCATTCGGTGCCTTTTTCATCGTAGTAAATAACGCCGGTCGCTTTCCCCGTTTTATTCACAGTAATTTCACGAACCCGACAATGGGTTTTCAACTTTACTCCGTTCCTTAATGCATGAGGCCAATATGTAATATCAACGCTGGATTTGGCGCCTTGAACACATCCAGTATCACATGGGCCCAAATTTATACACTTCTCACGTCCATTATATGATCGTGTAATGATAGCACTATATGATGGCCACCAGTGCCAGCCCAGTTTATTAAAACCCTTTCCAATGGTTTCTCCCATTCGACCAAGCGGAATCGGTGGAAGAAGCCCATCTATAGGTGGGTAAGCTGTATCATCAGCAATCCCTGAAATTCCCATCATTTTATCATTCTCAGAAAAAAATGGTTCCAGTTGTCCATAATCTACAGGCCAGTCATCGGCTACACCGTCAAGCGTCCTAACCTTAAAGTCAGAAGGGTGAAAGCGAGGAAAATGGCCCGAGTAGAGAATTGTTCCGCCACCAACGGCATTAAAGTTGCTTATTGCTATTGGTGAGTCTTTGTCGTTGATTGGATAATCTGCCGGAAGCTTTCGTACGTTTGGACTAACATGATATTCGTGCTGTTGCAAAACTTCCCAGTTTCGCTTTGTGCTAGGATAATCTAAGGCATCTATTCGGCCCCCCTGCTCAAGACACATAATATTTAAGCTTGTTTCGCTAAGACTCCAAGCCGCTGCGGCACCAGATGGACCAGCACCTATAATCAAGATATCAACAATTTTCTCAGCCATAAATAACCATGGTCTGCTTGGTACTAGAATCATGTACATTTAAAATAATCCTAGTTATAAACTGCATTATTCTATCCAAATGCAAATCAAATAATACTTTTCCCAACTAAAATTTATGCTTTTTGCTTACCATTAGTAAATTGTGTTCAGACGTGTACCGAAACCCTCATAAAGACTTATTACATTCAAAAATAATTTATTAAACCTATTTTTCTATTGAATACAATTAGATCTATAATTATAGCGGAAAATATAGAAAACATTATTTACTCAATATATTCAAGTCTTGGGTAATCTGTTTTTGAATTTTTATATAAGTTGGCTCATCTGGATCATATTTTATTAAGTAATCAGCATGGCGTTTAATCTTTCTCCGATAATCATTAGTTTTCATAGAAAATATCAAATCTACTTTCTCTGCAAAATGTTCATAGGAACTATTAGATAGTTGCCAAAAACCGTCAAAGTAGTGGTGAGAATACTTATTATCTTTTGCATAATCTATTTGAAGGGCTTTTTTCCCCATACCTATTGCTTCATGACCCACGCTACTAGCCAAAAATATAATAAGTTCAGATTTAGCCATAACATGATATGTACCATAGTCATAATTTGATGATTTTGTCCTGAATCTATTTCGCGGCATAATAGCCGCTGAACTTCCTAAAATTGATCTGAAAAAATTAATTTCGAATTCTGAATGAGTTCGTAATGATACAACTAGACTTTTATCATTTTCAGTAATGTATCTATTTAGATGTTCTACAACTATTTGACTCATAGCATTATAATCAATCTCCTGCTGAGGTGACGTTGAGGCACCAACAGTTGAACCAAAACATAAATCATATCTTTTATTTTGGATACCATCAAGTTGTGGTCTATAGTTTGAGCTAACACTTGCTCTTAAAGAGCCTACAGGAATTATTTTGCAATTAAAATCAGTATATTCATTATATACAACTTTATCCAATTCACGCCAAGCAAATAACGTAAAGTTGGTGCCATTACTATCATTAAAAACACTTTTTGTAATTGCTTCAGCATCAAAGGTATGTCTCATACTATTTTGAATACTATAGTATTTTCGATTATTATCAATTTTTGATACTTCGGAAAGTATCGATTCGTTTTCTCTAAAAGTAATTACTAATTTAGGATTGTAAACATCAATAAGACTTTTTTCATAAACAAACCTTGCTCTTCTCCATGGTCTTCTACCTATAACATATTTAAAATTTTTTATAAAAAATATAATAACACCTAAACTAATGATAATATCTATGGGGTTACGCACAATTATCCGTGTTATGCCTATTGGTTTTAATATCCATTCTTTTATTAAGTTTTCCTCAAGATCATAAATTATTACAGCATCAACCTTACTTATTTTTATCTTAAAATGTATTTTTTGTATAATAGTTTTAAGTAAGCTCATAATGCATAATAAATATTATTTATAAGTATTTCTTTTAGCGAATTCAATATTTAAGATCCCTTTTTCTTTACCATATCCCAATCGGCTTGAACCATAATTTTTACTAGTTCCGGTAAGGAAGTTTTTGTCTTCCATTGCATTTTTTGATAAGCTTTCCTTGCATCACCAATTAGCATTTCCACTTCAGTAGGCCTGAAATATTCAGGATCCACACTAACCCTTGTTTTACCTGTTATTTTATCTACTCCTATCTCATCTAACCCTTCTCCACTCCATTCCAGTTCTATATCAAGTTCATTAAATGCTAGATTCACAAAGTCTTTGACAGAATGGCTTTCCCCAGTAGCAAGAACAAAATCTTCAGCTTTTTTTTGTTGGAGCATTAGCCACATACCTTCTACATATTCTGGAGCATAACCCCAGTCTCTTTGGGCATTAAGGTTTCCTAGTAGCAACTTACTTTGAATACCCTGCTTAATTCGAACAGCTGACCGTGTGATCTTACGAGTAACAAAAGTTTCTCCCCTCCGTGGTGATTCATGGTTAAAAAGGATCCCATTACAAGCAAATAAATTATAAGCCTCTCTATAATTTATTACTATCCAGTACCCATAGAGTTTAGCTACACCATAGGGTGAACGAGGATAAAAGGGGGTTTTTTCATTTTGCGGTGTTTCCCAAACCTTACCAAAGAGCTCACTTGTTGATGCCTGATAAAATTTAGTTTCAATACCAGTTTTGATTAGGGCATCTAAAAAACGTAGCGTACCTAAAGCATCTACCTGTGCAGTATAATCAGGAAGTTCAAAAGAAACTTTTACATGACTTTGTGCAGCCAAATTATAGATTTCATCAGGTTGTACTTTTTCTAAAATTCGATTTAAATTACTTGTGTCAGTAATATCACCATGATAAAAATCAAATTTACCACCCAAAGATTTATCAGCTAAAAGATGATCAATTCTTCCTGTATTAAAAGAACTACTTCTTCGAACAATCCCCCAAACTTCATAGCCTTTTTTAAGTAGAAATTCTGCCAAGTAAGAACCATCTTGTCCAGTAATACCTGAGATAAGTGCTTTTTTCAATAGTTTCCTTTCATATAAATTATTTATATAGAATAATTAAATATATTTTTTGACATAATTTGTATAGAATAATTCTAAATTAGCAAACTGCAATATTAATTTACTAAACTCTAAAATCGTAAAGATAAATTTGAGAATTTATTGTTAGCATAAACAATGATTTTTTTCAATGAAATGTATTTAGCTAAATTTCCAAACAAAACAAATAATAAAATAATGGCAAATTTAATTGATATTTTTAATAGAAAATGAATATCAGTCATCATAATTATATAAATAGGAAAGGTGAACAATAAAGTATAGAAAAATATTCCTCTAATTTTCCATTTATTTAGTGGGAGTGGGCATACTTTAAATCCAAAATATAAATGTGTCATACTCCCCAAAAAATGAGCTATTATAAGTGCAGAGATTGCTCCAAATACTCCGTATATCGGAATTAGCAAAATGTTAAGAGAGATATTGATTATAACGTTAATAATTGATGCCGGAAGAATATATTTATTTTTTTCTGAATAGTTAATCTGTGGTATTGATAACGAATTTATTATACCTAATATATTATAAAGTACAAATATAGGAATAATATACATCGCTAGATAATAATCCTTTGTAGTAAGCAGTTTAATTAATTCCTCACTAAAACAAATAATCCCAAAACCAAATAACATTAATAAAAAAGAAATTTCAAAATAACGGGTTTCTATAGATTTTTTCGAGTCTTGCGTATTTTCTTTTACTTTTTCCATAAAAAATGCATACCAAGATTTATCAATAGCATCTTTAATTAGTTTTAAAGTGCCGCCAATTTTTTCTGCTAGCACATAATACCCTACATGGGTCAGTCCAGTAAAATTAGTTAGAATGATTTTACTAAATGATCCATGAATAGTCCCTATAATCATACGTAGAACCATTGGGTAGGAATAATTAAAAGGTTGTTTCAAATTGGTAAATGAAAAATTTAAAGAAAACAAATTTACTGTTAAGGCAATAAGGCAAATAATAACTATTACTTGAGTTAATATTATTGCATTAACTAGTGCCATATATGTTAGAGAATAATTAAGAATGAAATAAACCGCAAAAATGACAGTTAACATAGATCTTGTAGTGGTAATTACCGTATAAGAAATAGAGCGTAATTGTGCTATTAGCAAATATGAAAAATACGTAATAAAGTATTCCATACAACCGCTAATGAAGGATAAAATAATTATTTTACCTGTAATCTGGTCATGAAATATATTTGAGGATAACCAATTAGCTAAAAAGTATATTCCAACAAAACTTAATGTGTATGTAAAAATATTAAATATTAATATTGATGAATTGATAGATTTGAAAACTGCAATATCATTTTTGTATTTGAAGTAGTATCGGTATGACGCACTTTGGAGACCCATAGATAATAAACCTACTGACACTTCACCAAACATAAGAAACAATCCAATAATTCCGTAATCTGAGGGACTAAGATACCTAGTATAAAATGGCAAGACAGCTAATCCAATACCAGCAGTAATTAAACTTCCTGTCAAATAAATTGATGAATCTTTATAAAATGTACCTTTAATATTCTTTTTCATCTTTGAATGAAAATTATTTGTCTTTAAAAAATTATATTAGAATTAACTAATTTTTTATAAATAATTAATAATTATTGGAATCTTAAATCAATTAAATAACGCTAAAGGACTAAGCCACCATCGACAACAATATTTTCACCTGTTACAAATTTAGACTGAATTAATCCCCAAGCTACATCAGCAATATCTTCTGGCTTACCTATTCTATTCAAAGGAGTTTTTGAAACAGTACTTTGAATATGACCATCAGGAAACTTTACAAATCCAGTTTTAATCAATCCAGGGCTAATTGAGTTTACCCGTATCGGAGCAAGACATTTAGCTAAGGATTTTGTCATGTTTATTATTGCAGCTTTTGATGAACAATAAATTATATTACTTCCTTGGCCTGTAATCCCAGCTAATGATGCAATATTTATTATTTGACCTGAATTAGATTCATTTAAAACATCTGAAAATACTTGGGTACAATAAAATGGACCCTTAATATTTGTGTCTAAGATTTTATTCATTAATTCTTCTGATATACCATTTAGATCAATATGTGGTATATATCTTGTGTAAGCTGCATTATTTACAAGAATATCTAGACCTGAAAAATTATTTAAAATATATTTTTTTATTTTTTTCACTTCTGATTTATTACCAATATCTGCTCTGACATATTTCTCTTTTGGGGATTCCGAAATTCCATTTCTTATAACATCTAACCCTTCTTGCTCGAACTTATCAGCAATTGCTTTACCTATTCCTTTATTTGAACCAGTAACTAATGCAATTAACTTTTTTTTCATTTATATCCTCCGAATTCCTTCAACCATTGTTCAACCATAGGTAATTCGTACTTATAATCATATAATTCAATTAACGAGTCTGGTCTTAAACCATCATCAATAAGAACTCTTTTTATATTACTATCTGATTTCATTATTATTCACTATTATTTTATTTTAACTTTTAAAGTTGGATCAATTTTTTACTGTATTTATAATGTAGAATGAATTAATAATTGATAATTATTGGAATTATAAATCAATTAATAAAGATAGATAAGGTATTAGATATCTAACAAACTTATAAACTTTTTTAATCCATGTTTTAAACTGTATTTAGGTAACCAATCAAAATCATTTTTTAACTTATCACAATTACCCCATACTTGATCAATATCATTAGGTGTCCTAGGTAGAATAGTAATTGGATAATCTGAAGATTTATTTGTTATTATTAGTAGCTCTTTTAATAATTGTTTGACAGATGTTTCTTGACCTGAACAAACATTATAGATTTTATTTGTTGATTTTGAATTTAGACCAAGTAATAATGCATTAGTAACATCATCTACATAGACAAAATCTCTGGTCCTATCCAGTGGACCTTTAACCAAAATAGGTTCATTACGTAAAATATATGCTAAATAAATACTAAGCATTCCTTGATCCAAATCAGACATATTTTGCCCTGGTCCATAAACATTAAATAATCTAAAAATTGTTGAGTCTAGTCCTTTTTCAGAAAAAATCTCTAAGAAATTTTCAGAACTTCGTTTATTAATTCCATAAAATGATTTTGGACCAATTTTACTACATTCGTTTGTTGCTTCTCCAAGCCCATCGCTATAAACGCCCATTGTGCTGGTATAAATAAATTTATTTATTGAATTATTTATTGACCACTCAAGCAGTAAAAGGGTCGCAAAGGAATTTCTTTTCATATCATTTATTGGATCTCTAAAGGACTTTTCGCTAGAAACCTGTGAGGCTAAATGAAAAACAACATCGATGCTTTTTGGTAATTTTTTATATGCTTCTTGATTAGAAAGATCTAGTTTATAAAATTCAGTATTTGGGGGAATATTCTTTTTAGAACCTGTAGAGAGATCATCAATTATAAATACCTTATATCCTTTATCTAAAAGTTTTGCGCAAAGATTTCCACCTATAAATCCAGCTCCACCAGTAACCATTATATTCATTACACTATAACCATCAATTAAAAAGCACTAAAGAATTAGTCCTCCATCTACAACAATATTTTCACCTGTTACAAATTTAGACTGGATTAAAACCCATGATACAACAAAAACATCATCTGGTTTGCCTATTCTATTTAAAGGAGTTTTTGAAATAGTATTTGAAATGTAACCATCAGGGAACTTTACAAACCCAGTTTTAATCATTCCAGAACTAATTGAATTAACCCTTATTGGGGCAAGACATTTAGCTAAAGATTTTGTAATGTTGATTATCGCAGCTTTTGATGCACTATAAACTATATTACTTCCTTGACCAGTAATCCCAGCAATTGATGCAATATTTATAATTTGACCTGAATTAGATTTTTTCAAAATATCTCAAAATACTTGAGCACAATACAATGAACCTTTAATATTAGTATTTAAGATTTTATCCATTAAGTCTTCTGACAAACCATTTGCCCTGATTTGGACCTGTAACTAAAGCAATTAATTTATTTTTCATTAGTAAAATCTCTAAACTTAGTTTTTAGCCACATTTCAGAAAAATGCACATCCTCTATAGTATGAATATCAAAAACTAATTCTTTATTTTCTATTGGTTTGATTTTTGACCCCATCCAATACCATGGTCCTTGACCTTTTAAAGGTAAAGCCCCATCTCTTATTCTAATTGCCCAGACTTGATGATCTAAATAATAGCATGGATCTAATAATTGTCTTGTAGTGCTAACATTCTCTTTACCATCTAATAAAATTGGTTTTAATAATCCATTATGATCAAATGTTTTTGCTCTGCTTGGATGGTGATCCCCCCATTCTCTTACTGTGACCGCACTATCTAATTTCTCATCGTCTAAAAGTGCCTGAATGCATTTATCAATCATTCCAATAGGTTGAATTGCAACATTACACATGAGGATTACGATTATATCAACTTTGATATTATTGCTTGACAAATATTGAATCGCATGATCCATGCATTCGAAGTGTTGAGAGTCTGGTTTAGCAAATTCATCTGGCCTATCTATTATTTTTATTCCTTCTTTATGGGCTATTTCTTTTAACTCTGGTCCATCGGTCGATAAATATATATCATCGATCAATTTTGATTCTAATGCGGAATAATATGGATACATCATTAATGGTCGACCCATGACAGAAATTGTATTCTTATATGGTAGTTCTTGGCTATCTGAACCGCCACGTCCTGTAAGCAAACCAATAATCATATCATTTTCATTAGTTTATCAATATTATTCAATTCAACTCCTGCGATTTTCTTTTCTTTTAATACTTGATTGTATGAGTATGAGAAAATTTTCTTGATTTTCCATAACATAATATAATTCTTGTTACTAAAAGAGAAATTGTACATAATTATCTACCTTTTATTTCATAATGATTGGTTAACTCTCCTAGTCCTTTGATACGGGCGGTATAGATATCCCCATTCTGAATAAACCTCATACCAACAGTGTCAGGTGGATTTCCAGTTAAGATAACATCCCAAGGTTCAAGCTTGATCCAGGTGGATAACCAGGCAATAATTTGAGGCCACTGCCATACCTGTTCGCTTGATCGACCCCTTCGAATAACTTCACCATTTTGTACGGCCTCTATCACACAATCCGATGCATCAAAATCCGTATCGATCCAAGGACCTATTGGGCAAAAATTATCTGAGCATTTTGATCGTGCTAGATGATGGTCTCTGCCTTCTACATTTTCTACGGTTGTATCATTAGCAATGGTGAACCCCAAAATACCTTTCTCCACCTCAAGCAGAGTAGCGTTTCGCGGCACTTCCCGAATAACAACGCCAAGTTCCGCTTCACCCCACATAGGTAAGTCCGGGAAAGGATTAACAATGGTTGTTCCTGGTCCACAAACACATGTTCTAGGCTTAATGAACACCATAGGTTCTGTCATTGTTGATGAATAACCTTCAATCCCAGGAAAGTTAATTGCCACTGCAATAATCTTTCCTGGCTGACAGGGAGCTATGAGCCTTACCGATTCAAGAGATGATACATATTCGCCTTTTTCAGTTTTTAACAAAGGGTCTCCAACTAGGTTATAAACTTTGTTTTCTTCAACACAACCAAGTTTAGGTTGAGAATCCTCGTTCATACAGTATCTAACTATTTTCACAGCAACTTTTACCTGGATACGGATTAAATATTAGTATCATTGCAATAATTATTTTAGTGTGGCAAAATAATTATTCATTAGTTTTTTTAGTTCTTCATCGATAGGTAGAAACTTCTTTACCAAGCGGCTTGGGCCTTTTGTTAAAATACACCCAAGATTATTGCCATCGTTCTTTTTATCTGTTGAAAGCGCTCTAAAAAATGAGTCGATATCAAAACTTGTCCAATTGTAAACTGGAAAATTAATTTTGATAATATTATTCATTTCGTTGTACAATTCTGAATCTAATAAACCAAGATGGTTTGAGACATAATTGGCAAGGTCCATGCCAACCGTTACAGCCAAGCCATGCTTGATCTCATAGTGAGTGGCAGTCTCAATTGCATGACCAAATGTATGGCCATAATTAAACTTATTGCGTTCACCTTCATCAAATTCATCAGTTTCTATTACCGATTTCTTTATCAATAAGCTTTCCTTAATATATTTTAGCATTCGCTGTGGATTTGCAATTAGATCATCATAACTATTAATCATCTCGACCATGATAGGACTGTTAGAGTAAAAGTAAAAATGTAAAATCTCACCAATCCCAGACTTAATGTCATCTTTAGACAATGTGTTGAGAAACCCTACGTCTAGATATATTTTAACTGGTGGAGAAAAATTACCAATTACATTCTTACTACTGCCTAAGTTTATGGATGTCTTGCCCCCAATGCAGCTATCAGCCTGCGCAAGAAGAGTTGTTGGGAAAAAAGACCATTCGACGCCTCTTAAGTAGATGGAAGCAGTAAAAGCAGTAATATCTTGTATCACACCACCACCGATGGCCACGATTCTTTGATTTCGCCTTATTCGTTCATTTACAAGAAGCTGAACAATTTCCTTGCATTTATCAATAGATTTATTCCTTTCATTCGCATCAACTATTAAATAACGCTTGGTAGGTAATTCAATATTTATTTTTTCAAAATATAGTCTATATACATTAGAGTCGATGATAAAGAAAGATCCGCTACTTATTTCATCATTGAGAGATATTGAAAAGTCCTCAATAAAATTGACAGTATAATCCCTAATGTATGACGCAATGTTTATGGATTTCAACATAGGTTCCAATTACTTCTTGAATCCAGCCAAATAAATGCTGTCAACCAGCTTCATTATTTTCACAGCATCTTTTATGGTCCCATTTGTAATTGGAACATCATTAATAATTGAATGAGTAAAATCAATGCATTCTTTTCGAAAAGTATAATAGTCCGGGTTTGAATACTGATTTATCTCAGACTCAACGAAATTATTTTTCCAATGTTTGTCTATTCTAATGATCTCATTTCCGTAGCTTCTTGTCGAACTCAATATACCATCCATTCCAACGATTGCCTCTTCAGTCCCAACATCCATAGTAAGTTTATGTCGCCATTGCAGCATAGACGAGTGAAGAGAAACTGGGATTCCTTGATGAGACCTAAGATGGATAAACATATTTATATCAATGTCACGAACGTTATCTACATTATCTAGAAGTACATTTTCAACTTGAAGATCACCAAGCAAATCAAGCACCATATCCAGCAAATGAATCCCCTGATCAAGAAATATACCACCACCCGAAAGTATTTTATCAGCCCTCCACTCTTCAAAAAAAGTCTTATCAAATCCCTTTCCGTATATTCCCCTTACCCAAAGAGGTTTTCCGTATTTTTCTGAATTTACTATTTTTTTTAAGGTCCTATAATTACTAAGGTGTCGATGGTTGAAACCAAATTGTATTTTGATATCTGGGTTTGCCTCATGGAGCGATTCAAGAATCGACATTTCCGAGTAAGACATACCAGGAGGTTTCTCACAAAATATATGCTTACGTGATTCGAATGCTTTATTAATTAAATTTATCTTTTGTTTGTTTGGTGTACAAATAACAATTGCATCGATATTCTGATCGGAAAAGAGGGTATCTACAGTTGGTACAGATGGAGTGCTATCGAACAATTTCACTGTTGGATCAAAAAAAGCAATACTACCAACCTTCGGGATGTCTCGAAACAACTCAAAACGTTTTTTCCCTAACTTACCAAGACCTATTATACCAATATTAATACTCATTAGAAATCAGTTAAGATAGGGTAAGCAAGGGAACTAATAGGCGCCCCTCTCAAGCTAGTTGCCCTACTGGTCTCATTAATATATCATTAATTTGTACGTTTTCGGGCTGGGAAAGAACAAAAACCACTACTTCGGCAATGTCTGTACTATTAAGTGGTGTGAATTGCGTATATATTGATTCTGCAGCATCAAGACTCTTATAATATTTTTCATGAAAGCCAGTTTTAACCAGGCCAGGGCTGATTTGGGTTACCTTAATTCTCCCATTAGTTGATAATAATTCTCGGCGGAGACTTTCAGTAATTGCAGTAACAGCAAATTTTGTTGCCTCGTACATACCTCCTTCAGATGCAAGGCGGTGTCCAGATAAGGAGGAAATGTTAATAATGTGACCTCTAGATTTACTAGAGGATAATTCCTTTATAACTTCTCGAGAACAAATACATAGAGCAAGGACATTAACCGCAAGCATTTCCCGCCATAATTTGGTGGGTGCATTTGATAGAGGTGCTTTGTGCCCTACGGCGGCTGAGTTAACCAACACATCTATTCCGCCAAATTGATTTCTAATCTCTTTGAATAACTGATGGATTGACTTTTCACTTTTCAAATCGGTTTGAAAAGGGTAGATAACATAACCTTGAGAATGTAGTTGCGTTCTAAGAGCTTCCAGTTTATTTATTCGACGTGCACAGGTGACGACTCTGTACCCCTCCTTTGCAAGTCGGATAACAATATCTCGTCCTATGCCACTTGACCCACCGGTTACTAAAGCCGTTTTCATTAATGGACTGTTAAACGTTTCAAGCTAATTCTCAAAATCGGTAATCATCGACTATGCTTTATTTTTTCTGCCGATTGCATTCAAAAGATTGTCAACCGCTTCTGCCTCCATCTGGGCTCGACATTCCATCGTATAAGACCCCACATGGGGCGTCAAGATCACATTGTCATAATCGGTCAATGGCCCAGAATAAGGCTCAGACTCAAAGGAATCCAACCAAGCTCCAGCTACTTTCCCATTATCTAAACCTTTTATTAATGCTCTTTCAGATATAAGACTCCCTCTAGCAGGATTCAATATATATACTCCTCTTTTCATAATAGAAAATTCATTTTCATCAAATAAACACTCTTCTCCACTGCTATGAATAGTAATAATGTCTGCTAGTGGAAGAACATTTTCAAGTGAAAAAACCGGATAATCTATTTTTTTTGGATCAATAAAAGGATCAACAACTAAAATTTTTGTATTAAAGGAAGATAATAATTTTGCCACACACTTGCCAATCTTGCCATAACCTATGATAGCAATACTTTTCCCTTCCAATTGGAACCCAATTTTCTTATTCCATTTAAGCCTGTGTAAGTCACGATCCATTTCGGGCATCATCCTTATCATACTTAATATAGCACCAATTGTTAGTTCAGCTACTGCCCGAGTAGGTCCATAAGGTGTATAACATACCTTTATTCCAAGTTCTTTTGCTGCTTCCAGATCGATGTTTGATAATCCAGAACCAACACGCGAAATAACTTTAAAATTTGATTTTTCCAAAACTTTACGATTTAGAGGCTCCAGACCTGCTAGCAGACCAATAACATCATCAGATAATAAATCAACCAGTTCATCCTCTGTCATTTTCCTTTTGAAAGGATTGTCAATAATTTGAAATCCATTGGATATCATTCTTTTCACAGGAGTTTTATCCAATGCAGCAAATGTAGATGGTCCAATCAATATTTTTTCCAATTTTAATGATTTCACTGGATTAGGCCTCCTGAATTTTAATTAAATATATATATAATATTTTGGGACGGTTTATTTTAACTTATTTTGAAACCAATGAGCCAAAATATGATTCATAATCAAATGAGCATCTTCCACAGGACCATATTCTCCAGCTTCAGCCTTTACATGTATAAACATATCGCAGATTGATCCTAATTTCCCACCTGTAAATCCAAGCATACCAATAACCCTACCACCTTGAGCCTTAACCCATTCAGCCGCTCTAACGACATTCTCCGAGTTTCCGCTAGCGGAAATGACCAATAACTTATCGCCATCACGATAATGGATTTTCAGTTGATTTAAAAAGATATTATCGTAGCCGACATCATTGCCGATCGCTGTGATAACAGAAGTATTATCAGTAAGTGCCAATATTCTGAATGGTTTATCAATACCAGTCTTTTTAATTATATCAAAGCCGATATCATTGGCCATCGTAGTGGCTGTGGCAGCCGAGCCGCCATTACCTGCTACAAATATAGTTTTATTATCTCCACGGGCATCTTCAAATTCCTTCACTACTTGCCCCAATGAATCTAAGTCAATGCGATTAAGCATGTCCTGCAAATACGCAAAGTACCCTGAGGCAAAGTCATTGACATTGTTTGACTTAGAAAAGATTTTTTCAATATTATTCAACTGGTTTTTGTTCCCCATTGTAACCTCTTTGATCTGATATTTATTTTCTTAAAAAAAATTTAATATAAATTATTTTAAATAACCCAATTGTTTAATGCGAAGATAGATTTGATCTACCAATTCTTCTGGTGGAGCGCCACTAGAATTCACAATAATTTCTGCGTTAGTCGGTGTTTCATAAGGGTCAGATATTCCAGTAAATTCTTTAATAACACCCTTTCGAGCCAATTCATAAAGACCCTTAACATCCCGCTCTTCACATTTTTCCAAGGATGTATTCACATAAATCTCGATGAACCCACCTAATTTTGAAATAAGTTTACGATTAAATCGTCTGTCTGCTTTGTAAGGTGCAATTGGCGCACAAATAGCAATGCCATTATTTTTTGTAATCTCGCTAGCAACATACCCAATTCGTTGCACATTGATCGAACGGTGTTCCTTTGAAAAGCCAAGCTCGCTGGACAAATGTGTTCTAACAATGTCTCCATCCAAAAGGGTTACTGATCTGCTTCCTTCTTCCAGTAGTTTTACCAAAAGGCCGTTTGCCAAGGTGGATTTACCCGATCCAGAAAGGCCAGTAAAAAAAATGGTTAATCCACGCTCATTCAATGGTGGACGAGATCCTTCTAACTCTTGTGCCACTTCTTTAAAAGAAAACCATTCGGGAATACCTTTTCCTTCATCTAATAATTGTCGGAGTTCTGTTCCGGAAATGGTTTTGTACTCAGTTCCCTTTTGAATCTCATCAATGGCTTCATATCGATCTTTGGCTGAAAGATAAACCATGAATTTAAATGGGATCATTTCAATTCCTATTTCTTCTTGGTACTGTAATAATAATTCTTGCGCATCATAGGGTTCATAAAATGGGTTGCCATTTTTATCGTTTCCAGGGCCGGCATGGTCTCGCCCAATAACAATATGGGTACAACCATAATTTTTGCGGATCAATGCATGCCACAATGCTTCCCTAGGACCACCCATTCTCATAGCCAATGGAAGTAAACTAATCATTGCAGTATTTTCAGGATATTTTTTTAATACATGCTGATAACACCGGACTCGAGTATAGTGGTCTACATCTCCCGGTTTAGTCATACCTACAACAGGATGAATCAATAAGTTGGCATTCAAATCTTGAGATGCTCTCATTGTCATTTCTACATGAGCTTTATGTAGTGGATTTCTTGTTTGAAATGCCACGACTTTATTCCATCCATTTTTTGAAAAAAGCGATCGCAATTCAGCAGGTGTATGTCGATACTTTTGATAATCATAATGATGAGGCAATGAAATACCTTCGATAGATCCACCTACATAGTTTTTATTGCCAATATTAAATAGATAATTCACGGCAGGATGTTTTTCATCAACAGTACCGAAAACTTCTTCCGCTTCTTTTACAATATCCGGTTGCCAAATATCATCAATGGTTAAAATAGCTAAGATAAATCCTTCTTTATCTCTTAATGTAATTTTCTCTTCATTTTCAATTTTTTCTATAAATTCATCTGTAATATCAAGTGTTATTGGCATCGGCCAAAATGAACCATCTTCCATGCGCATATTTTCTATTACAGAATTATAGTCTGATCTTCCCATAAATCCAGTTAAAGGTGAGAATCCACCGTTGAGAATCAATTCTAAATCACAAATTTGTCTATCTGTAAGCTGCCAAGAAGGGTAATAATTTGCTTTTTGTTTCAACTTTTCTCTTTTTGATTGAGACTCAAAAAAATTATTCATTCTGACCTGTGGTGTTATTTTTATCGATAAATCCTTAACCATTTTCTTCATTTATCCTTTTTTTCGGGAAAGATGAATAAAAAGCCCTACAGCTATAACAAGAGTTAAAATGTATACGGTATTTATAATCATAAAACTTGGCGAATAGCGGCCAAAAAAAACAGGGTATTTTGACTCATGACCTAAATAATAAGGTAACCCAAAAAGAAACATAACACTGATAATTGCGAGAATACGGCGATCTAGGATAATATCTTTACTTTTTTTCTTAATGAAGTTTCGCATTCGCCTAAGTTTTTTACGTTCGTCTTTGTCGCTGTTATTTATAAAACCACGAAAAAACCCTAACAGAATCCCAAAAAACAACCCTGCAATACAAGCAATAGAAACGCTTTTTACAATATTTTTATTGGAGGGGCCAAGAGGTATTTGGGGGTTGTCTAAAACTTGAACTACGGAAGTCCCCTGAACTTTTTCAATCTTTGCAAGTTCCAACTGCTGTTTAAGAGTTAAAAATATTGCCTTTTGAATTTCTACTTCACGAGTGAATCTATCCCTATCAAGCTGTAGAGCTGGTGATGATATCTGGCGGTTTTGCTCGCTAAATTCCTT
>Ga0315338_1000501_pt1 | contig 86786 bp, 78 predicted proteins | sample ASW8metaG_FD_204518 | JGI IMG/M metagenome (GOLD analysis project Ga0315338, IMG submission 204518) | Ammonia-oxidizing marine archaeal communities from Monterey Bay, California, United States - ASW #8 | ecosystem: Environmental > Aquatic > Marine > Coastal | place: USA: California | collected...
GCAGACCTCGGGAGGCTCCGCCACCCCGTCGCCACAGACCGCCGGTGCCGTACATCCGGGGAGACAACCCAACGGGCCAGTGCCGTTGTTGACACCGTCGTCACAGACCTCGGTGCCCTCGGTGACCGCGTCGCCGCACGTCTGAACGGTGAGACACCCAGGCGCACATTCGCCCTCGCCGCCGTCGTTCGCGCCGTCGTCACAGACCTCGGTGCCCTCGGTAACCGCGTCGCCGCACGTCTGAACGGTGAGACACCCAGGCGCACATTCGCCCTCGCCGCCGTCGTTGGCGCCGTCGTCACAGAGCTCGGTGCCCTCGGCCACCCCGTCGCCGCACGTCTGGAACCCGGCGCACCCGGGCAGACACTCACCCTCGCTGCCGTCGTTCGCACCGTCGTCGCAGACCTCGGGAGGCTCCGCCACCCCGTCGCCACAGACCGCCGGTGCCGTACATCCGGGGAGACAACCCAACGGGCCAGTGCCGTTGTTGACACCGTCGTCACAGACCTCGGTGCCCTCGGTGACCCCGTCGCCGCACGTCTGAACGCTGAGACACCCAGGCGCACATTCGCCCTCGCCGCCGTCGTTCGCGCCGTCGTCACAGACCTCGGTGCCCTCGGTAACCGCGTCGCCGCACGTCTGAACGGTGAGACACCCAGACGCACATTCGCCCTCGCCGCCGTCGTTGACGCCGTCGTCACAGACCTCCGTGCCCTCGGCAACCCCGTTCCCGCACGCTTGGATCCCGCTACACCCGGGCAGACACTCACCCTCGCCGCCGTCGTTCGTGCCGTCGTCACAGACTTCGGGAGCCTCCACGGCGCCGTTGCCGCAGACAGGAGTCGGCGCTGGCGTCGGGGCCGTTGTCGCCATCGGGGTAGCCGTGAGCATCGGGGTAGCCGTGCCCATCGGGGTAGCCGTGCCCATAGGAGTCGCGGCCGTCTCGAGCGCTTGAAGTAGCTGCGCGACGACCGCGTCGGCCAGAAGCTCCATTGCAAGCGTGTCGCCATTGGTCGTGCAGATCGAATCCAGCCTCTCCGCCCTCTGCTTCCCCTCGACTTTGCCAAAGCAGCTCTTGCTCGGGTCGTCGGGCCGTTCGAACTTGAACCGGACCTTGTCCTCGCACTTCACCTGCTCGGTACCGCACTGGCTCGTCCTCTTCTGGCATCTCTCGCGGCACCTCAGCAGGCCCGCGACCTTCTTGCTGACGCACTTCGTCTTCTCAGCGAGACACCTGTTCGCGTCGATGCCAGGAATGCCTTGCGCGTGAAGTGACGCGGGGCTGAGAACGAGGACGAGAATCAGAACCGAAACGGTGCACAGGGCAGCGCAGAGCGCAGAATGAACGAGACGCATGGGATCCTCCGTTGAACTTGGAAACGTGTGGAGTTACGAGCATAGGCGACCCGAAGCAAGCACAACAACCAGGAACGGTGAGAAAGGTCCGCAACTGGACAGGATACGTCCGACACGGACGCTCGCAATCCCGACCGTCCGGACAGGTTGCTCAGAAGGAGAACGAGCCGTACGCAGAAACCCGTACGGCTCGGCCACAGCACTCCGTGTCGAGCATGGCCTCGATAGTCGTAGCGTCGTCCGTGGTCGCCAGCACGCGGCGCTCGTCAGAGAGATCGCACAGTGCGACGCCACGGACCGGGGTCTCGCCCATGCAGAGCACCGTGTGCTCGGCAGCGCGTGGGCGATACGCGGACACCGGTGCGATGGTGACGACGGCGTCTAGCGGCACCAACTGCGGCTTCGATAATCAGTCGCTGTTCACGGTGAGCGCCCCAAGAACTTCTGGGGCCTCGCGACGGGCCCTAGTCTCCACTCGGCCGACGGCCGCGGCAACGGTCTGGTCGAGAGCGCGCCCGTTCTCGGCCGCGGCGTACGCGTCCGGACGAAGACGCCACGGTAGATGGGGCGACGCATCGGGCTTGGGGCGCCCCGGATGATAGCGAGGAACAAGGCCCTATTCTGGTGACGTAGCGCGCGATGTCGGAGCTTCGCTCAGGATTCGCCTCCTAATTTCCCCAGCAAAGTGATGTCGCAACTACTCGACGGTGAACGTGGCGCAGGCCGTGCTCGGGTCGACTCCAACCGGGACGATCGTGCACGCTCCCGGGAAGCCGCCCGAAAATTCGCAGTCCGACGTCGGGAACGGTGTCTCGCCCACGTCTCCGGGGGGCAGGGCGTTGCACTCTCCTGATGGGTTCGGGGCCGTGCAGCTGACGGTCGTCCCTGGCGCCGGGCTCGTGGTCGATGCTTCGTTGCACTGGAAGCTGACCGTGACGAAGCCCCCAGCTACGGAGACTGTCAAAAAAGTTCTCACCGCGGGATTCGCGAGCGAGATGCTGAGCGGGACAGTCCCGGTCGAGCAGAGCTGCACCTCGCTCCCTGCCGTCCCCGCGGTGCAAGAGAGGCTGACTTGCGGCAGCGGGATCGCGATGCCTGAGTTCACGGTGACCGTCCCACCGATCCCGCACGTACCACTGACCGTGACGTCGAGGGGAAGGGTCACCGGCACCCCGCTCAGCACGGCGGTCTGCTCGGTGCAGGTCGCACCGGCGATGGCGTCGACACTCACCTGTGCGAGGTCGATGTCCACTTCTGTCAAGGCTGTGCCGAGATCGCAGAGGAGGTCCGCTGCGTCCTGGAGGAACACCGTGTCGAGCGTCAACGTCGGTTCGACCGTGGCGTTGAACGACTGCCCGTCCAAGATGCAGTCGTCGGGTGTGACGTTCAGCAGGTCGACCGTGAACGTCGACACCGCCTGATTGAACGAGTTGCGACACGCCATCGGGATCGCCGGGGCGTCAACCGGCGCTGGGATCGCGCAGTCGCCGCAGCCGCTGGCGTCGAAGACGCAGCCTGCGCAGCCCAGTGCGCCGCTTTGGAAGCCCAGTGCCGAGCACGTCGTGCCACCGAGGTCTGCCCCGTCGCAGTGTTCGCCGATGACGTTGACCGTCCCATCGCCGCACGTCGGTGCGGGGGTTCCCTCCAGCCGCGCGAGGAGGTCGGCCGCCACGGCGTCCACCTCGGCCTCGACCGCGGCGGTATCGCCGGTCGTCGTGCAGACCGAGTCGGGCTTGGACGGGTCTGCCTTGCTCTCGAGCTTCGCGAAGCAGCCCTTCGACGGCTCTGTGCCGCCGTCGAACTTCTTCATGACCTTGGCTTCGCAGTCCGTCTGCTTCTGCCCGCAGTTGTTCGTGCTCTTCTGGCACTTCTCCCGGCACTTGAGCAGGCCCGCGAGCTTCTTGCTCACGCACTTGTTCTTGCCGGCGAGGCACTTGTTTTTGTCGACGCCTGGCACGCCCTGAGCATACGAAGTGGAAGGCAAGGCGAGCACCGCGACGAGCGCGGCGACGTTCGCGAGCGATATGGCGAGTCGAAGGGCCATGACAATCTCTCCTCTGGTACGGGCGCACGAGTCCCGGCTTGTTGAAGTCGAACGACGATAACGTAGCCGCAATCGCGATGTCGATACGATTAGGAAAAAATGACGACGTCTTGCGTGCTTCTACGAGGCCGCCAACGGAAGGGTTGCGCCCTCACACGCCCGCACGAACTCATCGAGCCCGATCGCATCCGCACAGGGCGAGTCGACCTCGTTGTCGGTTATGTAGACAACCGATCGCCCGAGATGCTCGATCCGGTAGCCTCGGCAGCCATCGCGGACGCATACGGAGTCAGCGAGACTCTTGTTGCGTTTCGGACTCGGATCACCGATGTCGAGTACCAACTCCGGGCAGCGTGGCGGCCGTCACGTCTGACGGCCGCCACGCTGCCCGGAGTTGCAACTGGATGCGGCCAAAGGACCGCATCCAGCTGTGGCCACCAGCGCTTAGGTCTGTTCGAGAAGTACGCCCACCCCAAACTAAGTTGGTCTACCTCCAACGTGAGGTCGGACAAGGGACGCTCAGAGAGATCGCACAGTGCGACGCCACGGACCGGGGTCTCGCCCATGCAGAGCACCGTGTGCTCGGCAGCGCGTGGGCGATACGCGGACGCCGGTGCGACGGGCGCGGCCCAGGCCATGCGCGAGCCTCGATCGCCCCGTGACGCCGTGCGCACCGGGCTCTGGCTCTAGGACCGACCGTACGTCCGCCACCATGCCCAGGCGCCCCGAACTTCGTCGAGGAGGCTCTGCCACGGGCTGGTGCAGAGGTGGGTGCCCCAGGGGAGGAGTGTGCGCCATCGCGTCTCGCTGCGCAGAAACAAGAGGGCGAAGTAGGTTCCTCTTCCGCGCGCGTACGTTCGCAGCAGCGCCGTGACTTCGTCCGAGCTTCGGCGTCCGTGGTGGTGGGCTACCTCCGGTCCTGGGAAGTAGCCCCCAGAATGTCCCGCCGCGGAGGCGCGTGCCACCAGGTCGATGTCCTCGCACGAGAAAGGCGTGCCGGCGCCGAGACGCGGATCGAAGCCGCCCAACTTCTCGAGGATGCCCCGGCGCATTGCCAGGTTGGCACCCTGGATCGTGCCCGTCTTGATATAGCTCCGGGGCGGGATCCAGCGAATGTAGGGGCAGCGCTGCACCGTCACCATTGCGTCTCCAGGGTCATGCAGGACGATGCGACCGCCGAGGTATGCGATGTCGTGCTCATCGAAGACGTCCAGGACGGCGTCGAGGTAGTTGGGTCGCGGGTGACAGTCATCGTCCGTGAATACGATGATCTCGCCGCGGGACATGGCGATTCCGGCGTTGCGTGCCCGGCCGAGGCCCGGCGTGGGCTCGAAGGCCCGCCGCACCGAGAGTTCAGGGTGGCACTCAGCGAGTGTATCGAGGCGGGTCATCGTATCGTCTTTCGACCCGTTGTCGACAACAACCAACTCCCAGGGGGCGCGGCACGCGAGCGCGGCAGTCGCCCGGAGGCAGCACTCGATCCGCGTTGCGCGGTTCCGGGTAGCCACGACGACGGAGATGCGAGGTGCGATTGCCGTTATGCGAACTCCCGGACGACGGTCTCGAGAACGGGGAAGAGGTTGTACTCATCGAGGATTCGCTGCTTCGCCCGCCGGATGGCGGGAAGCCGTCGGGTCCACTCGTCGGCCTCGATCGTTTGGCGCAGCGTGAGGTATGCCGCGTCCGGATTCTCGAGATCGAGGCGGACGAAGCACTCCGGATCGAACCACTGCTCGAGATTCGAGCAGCCCCAGTAGAAGGGCAGGGTTTCGCACAGGATACAATCGAAGAACTTCTCGGTGACGTAGTTCGGCTCATCGATAGCTTCGACGGCAATGCTGTAGCGGTAAGGGTCGAGGCCGGACTCTTTCTGGTACGCTTGGAGCGGGCCACGATAGTGCGTCAGACCGTGGCGGTTGTCGAAGCCGAAGTGGTCGAAGGGGGTCGCGAGAAACGAGAGATCGCGTCCGTCCAGGTTTCGGAGGAAGTCGATGCGCCGCGTGTGCCCAGGGAGCGTGTACATCCCGCTCGCGATGGCGGAGAGTGTTCGCCCTTTGTCGGGCGTGGTCGCCTTCAGGTGCTCGTAGTCGTGCCCGATGTGGAACTCCACCCAGTTCAGCCGGCGCCGGTGGTTCAGCACGACCCGATAACGCGGGTCGTGCTCCCAGCGTGAGTAGTTGTAGGTACGCCGCCATGTTGCCTGGCTGTGCTCGACACTCCAGAGGATCGTCCGTTCCGGCCGGTGACGCTGATTGCGCCAGGCCCCATGTCGCCGAGGTGCGTTCACGACCAGCCAGCAATCCGGCTCACGGTGATCCGGACTCATCCATAGGTCGTTCCACCGTCCGGCTCCGTCTTGGGACTGGCGACACAGCCGTGCGAAGAGGGTCGCAGGATCGGTCCATGAGCAGAGCGGCTTGATGCGAATCATCCCTGGGTCCGAGCTGATCGCGCGAGCATCAACCGGATGCCCGCGCGGAGATCCCGAGATCCCCAAGGGCATGCGTGAATCATCAAGTCACTATAGATGAGGCCAGACCGTTGCGTCGAATGGCGCCCTCACCCGCGAGCAGGCGCGCGAGGCGGTCGCGCGGTTCACGGCCGAGTACGGCGCGAAGTCTCCGAAGACCGTCGCAACGCTGCTGAAGGACGCGGGATCCGTCCCAGGGGGAATCGAACCCCCTGGAACCCACCGCTTTGCTCAGCCGCCGAGCGCGGACTGGATCGTGCTCAGAAGCTTCAGGTTCTTCTGGAGGGCGTCGACGTTGCCCTGCATATCGGTGATGGCGCTGCCGAGTTGGCCGATCTCGGCGAGTGAGCCGGCGGAACCGGCCGCGTCGCTGGCGTCACCGACGGCGGAGTCGGCGGCGGCGCCGCCGGCGGCTTTGAGTGCGTCGCCGAGTTGGGCTTCGGCGGTTGGCTGGTTCATGGTTCCAGCGAGATAGCCGGTGGCGAAGACCGCCGCCAGGATTCCGATGCGCGCTACTTGTTTCATGAGTTACCCCCCTTTGATGATGTAGTGGGGGTAGTCGATCAGATTCTCATGGGGGTCCGCAAGACGGTCGCGTGCTCGCGAGTGCGACTAGACGAAGGCAGCGACGGCGACCGCCGTGTCCATGAAGTCGCGGAAGCGGATCCACTTGTGGTTTCGTAGCGTGATGATGTGGGCGAAGTCCGATTCGAAGGTCCGACCGGTTGCCTTGGCGGTGAGGCGCAGGTGCCCGGTCACGAAAACCTGTTCGTCCTTTGCTACCATCTCCTGGGGCTCGAACTGGTGAATCTCGACGCTGCGGTGGACCGTCTCGAGAAATCTCCGACACGCCTCCCTGCCGCGATGGATGCCGGCGTAGGGGATGGTCTCGGGACCGTAGAACTCGACGACGACCGTGTCGTCGACGTGCCGGAGGGCACTGTCGAAGTCCTGTGCGGCAAAGGCAGTGAAGAGCTGCTGTGTTGCTTCGAGATTACCTGCTTCGCTCATAGGAAACTCCTGTGGATTCAGGATCGGAGGACGACGGGCACGGCGGTGTACCCGTGTTGCAGCAGGCTTGCGGTCTGGCTGCGTCGCGGCTGCACGCCTGGCTCGATACTCCGGAAGCGGTCGGCGATCCCATTCACGAGTGACGTCAGTTCCAGGTTCGCCAGAGGGGCCCCGAGGCAATAGTGAATGCCGATACCGTACGTCAGGTGATCCGCCGAGTTCTTGCGGTCGAGCAGGAAGGTCCGCGGCTCGGGGAATACCGCGGGGTCGTAGTTGGCGGCGGCGAAGAACAGTGCCACCCAGTCGCCCGCGGCGATCCGCGCCCCGCCGATCTCGATCTCACGGGTTGCGATGCGAAAGAGTCGCTGCGGCGGGCCCGACCAGCGAAGCGTCTCGTCGAGGAGGCGTTGCACGACCGAGCGATCGGCACGCACGCGTGCGTAGACCATCGGGTGTTCGGCGAGGGCCACCAGTACGTTGCCGATGAAGTACATGGTCGTCTCGCTCCCCGCGACCACGAGTGTCAGGCAGAAGCGTATGACCTCGTCGGCCGAGAGTGTTTCTCCATCGACCTCGGCGCTCATGAGCGCCGTAATGAGTCCGGGGGGGAGCGTCGCGCCGGCGGCAGCCAATGCGGCGCGGTCCGCGACCTTCTCGACGAAGTAGGCCACCAACTCCTGATTGCTCCGGTTGCGCTCTTCCGGCCGCAGGTCGCTCGATAGCATGAAGGCGTTCGCCCAGCCTTTGAACCTCCGTGCATCGGCATCAGGGAGGCCGAGCAGGTGTACCATCACCCGCGCGGGAAAATCGGCGGCGATTTCTCCCATGACGTCGATCTCTCGATCCCCGAGTCCTCCGAGCATTTCGGCGGCGAGGGCGTCGCACCAGGGGCCCAACTCCCGAACACGCTTCGGCGTGAAAGCTTTGCTGACGATCTTGCGCAGCTTCCCATGTTCGGGCTCGTCGTGGTTGACGAGCATCAGCGTCGGGGCGGCCGAGCCTTCCTGTAGTGGGTCTTGGGATGAGAACGTCCGATGGTCCTTGGCGGCCGCGAGTACGTCGGCATGCTTCAGGAGCGCCCAGGCACGCACGGGCTCGTCCTCTCCGGGCACCGTGCCCGGAGGATAGTCGATGTAGCCTGGCAGTGGGGAGCGCGGGCGAAGCGCGTCGTAGAACGGATAGGGGTCCGCGATGACATCGGGATGCGCAAGGTGCTCGGGGCCGGCTCGGTCCGGGGTGAGCGGCGCAGACATGTTACCGCGGATACGACAGTCGAGGCGCGGTCGTCAACTGACACTGGACGGTAGCCGGGTCCCTGCGGAACCCGGCTGACTCGAGCGTGGCGAGTCCAGTGTGGGAAGCGCTAACGTTTCAGAACGACCGCGGTCCCGTTCCCGCCGAGCCCCAACGTCTGCGCGAGCCCGACCTTCGCATCCGGCACCTGACGCCCGCCGGCTTCACCGCGAAGCTGCCACGCGACCTCGCACACCTGGAACAAGCCCTGCGCGGTCGTGGCCTCGCCGAACGACTGGAAGCCGCCACTCGGATTGATCGGGAGTTTGCCGGTCGGGGTGGTCTCGCCGCTCTCCATCAGCGACTCGGCCTCGCCGGGTTCGCAGAAGCCCCACTCTTCGGGGAACGAGAGTTCGTAGTAGACGGTGTTGTCCTGCAGCTCGAGGAAGTCGATGTCCTTCGGGCCGGTGCCGGCGGTGGCCATTGCCTTCTCGACGGCAAGGGCTGCCTCGCTGTGGTAGGTCTTGCCGCTCGGCGGGGTGGCGCCGGCGAGTCCACGCGGGATGCCGTCGTCGAACTTGGCGGTCGCAACGGCGCTCGCCGCGATCCATACCGGCTTGGACGTACGCTTGCGCGCCTCCTCGGCTGAACAGATGACGACGGCGGCGGCGCCATCGCTCACCGGGCAGATCTCGAAGAGGCGGAGCGGATAGCTGACGAGGGGGGAGTTCATGACGGCTTCGAGCGTGAACTCCTTCTGGAAGCGAGCGTACGGATTGTGGACGGAGTTCTTGTGGGCTTTGACGGCAATCTTGGCGAGCTGCTCTTCGGTGGTGCCGTAGTCGGCCATGCGGCGGCGGCACATTGCGCCCCAGAAGGCGGGGCCGGGCATGCCGACGCAGAGCTGGCGGAGATACTCGGGATCGGTGGTTTCTTCGACGCCCGACGTCTGAATGAAGCCTTTGGGCATCTTCTCACCACCGACGACGAGGACGATGTCGTGGATGCCGCCGGCGACCATGTTGTAGCCAACGTTGAAGGCGTTGGCGCCGGCGGCGCAGCCGGCCGACATGTTGTAGACCGGGATGCCGGTCGAGCCCATGTCCTCGACGACGTCGTTGCCGTTCAGGCCCCAGCCGCGCCCGCCCGAGAACCGTGAGCTGGCGGCGGCAATGGCCTGGATGTCACGCCATGCGACGCCCGAGTCTTCGAGGGCGGCGTCGACGGCGACGCGGTTGAGGTCATTGACGGACTTGTCGGCAAACTTCCCCCAAGGGTGCATGCCGAGACCGATGACAGCTACATCTCTCATTTCGCCCCCGTGCGCGTGGCGCTGCGCGCCATGCTCCGATGGGCGTCGCCCCGCAAAGCGCGGTTTGCGGGGCTCCCGCTGTCCAGAGCAATGGCTTGCGTTCCTAGAATCAACATACCTTGAACTTCCATGTCGTGACGTCGTTTCCTTCGGCGTCGTGGTGGAGAACATCTACGATGAGTTCGACGTTCTGGTCACACTGGACGCTGTCAGGGTCGTCGGTGGCGATGCGGCCAAGGACGCGGAGGCCGTCCGCGAGGTCGACGACGGCCATGGCGTAGCGCTCGTAGGGCTCGTCGAACTTCACCGGCGGCGGGGGTGGATAGTCCTGCATCGCCAGGCTCCAGATTTTGCCTTTGGGGCCGAACGCGGCGTCCGCGATCTTCGACTCGGTGCAGGCGGGATTGTGGCAGACGGGCGATTTCGGAAAGTACGGCGTCGTGCAGGTCGCGCAGCGCGAGCCCAGCAGGCGCGCACCGTCCGCCGTCTCCGCGAACAATCCTTCGACAATGGGTTTCGTGCTCATGGATTACCTCAGCGTGCTTTCGCGGCGCGGGTCAGCTCCGGCAGAATTTCGAGACAGTCGCCGACCAGCCCGTAGCGGGCGTGTTTGAAGATGGCGGCATCCGGATCGGTATTGATGGCGACGATGGTCTTCGCTGCCGAGCACCCGACCATGTGTTGGCTCGCACCGGAGATGCCGGCCGCGATGTACAACCCGGGCCGGGTGATCTTACCGGTGAGCCCGACCTGTTGGGATGGATCGGCCCAGCCGTCGTCGACGATCGGGCGCGATGCGCCGGCGACCCCGCCGAGTGCCGCGGCCAGCTCTTCCACCAGCTTGAAGTTCGCCGCATCGACAAGGCCACGCCCGCCGGCAACGATCGTCTGGGCGTCTTCGAGCCGCGGACCTTCGCGCTTGGGTGGGGTGACGACGCGTACGCGTTCTTCGACGCCTCCGAGATCGACGGCAACCTTGCGGACCTCCGGACTCGTCGCGCTCGCGGCTGGCTCGGGCACGACGGCGTTCGCCGATACCGAGACGAGTTGCGGTGTTGCCCCCGCAAGGTCGTAGACCGTCCGGGTGTCGCCGCCGAACGCCGATGCCGTGACGCGGAGTGTCCCGCCATCCTGCTCGATGGCCATACCGTTCATGACGATGCCGACGCCCAGGCGGGCGGCGAGGCGTGGTGCGGCGTCACGGACCTGAAAGGTCTGATTGAAGAGCAGCAGCTGAGGTGGACTCTCCGCGCAGTAGTGCGCGAGCGCCGCGACGTATGCGTCGCTACCCGAGGCCCCAAGCTTTGCATCCTCGATGTGATCGACACCGCCAACGCCGAAGCGTCCGGCTGTGTCCGTCGCGCCGTCCGGAAGTGCGCCGAGGACCAACCAACGGAGTTCGCCTCCGAGCGTGCCGGCGACGGTCCGTCCCAGGGTCAGCAGCTCTTCGATGTCGCTGATCGCGACGCCCCAGGTGCATGCAACGACGGCCGGCCCGCTCATAGCACGTTCTCCTCGCGGAGTTTCGCCACCAGGGCGTCAGCCAGCTCGGCGGCACTCGCGCCCTCGATCATCTGACACGAGCTCTGCACGGTCGGGACGAATTGCTTGGTCAGGGTGACCCGCGGCTGCAGCGCGGTGTCTGCCAGGCCAAGGCTCGCGACTTCTACGACGGTCGGCTGCTTCTTCCGCGCCTGCATGCGCTTGGCCATCGTGGGATAGCGCGGCGTTCCGAGTTCGTTGCTGATGGTGACGATCGCGGGGCAGGCGCACTCGACGATCTCATCGCCGTCAGGTGTGACGCGGGTCACGCGCACACCGCCGCCGTCGGTAAGGGCAACATCGCGTGCGATCGAGACCAGTGGCATGTCCAGTCGCTCGGCGAGCATGGCCGGGACGACGCCTTGATCGTCGTCGGAGGCCTGACGACCGCAGAGTACGAGGTCGGCGCCACCACTCGACTTCACGTAGGCGGCCAACAGATCGCCCATCACGTGGTAGTCGACCGTCGTCGCATCGATCGGGATCGACACGATCTCGTCCGCGCCCATGGCGGCCGCGTGTTTCAGCACGTCGCCCGACTCGGCGCCGGCGCACACGACCGTGATCGTGCACTCGGTGCTCGCGTCGCGAAAGCGCAGGGCCGCTTCGATCGCCTGCTCGTCGTAGGCGTTCATCAAGCGGGGAATGCTCGTCTGGGTGAGCGTCTTGCCGTCGTCGCCGATGACCAACCGGCCCTCGAGGGCATAGTTGTTCACGGCGTCGGGATCGGGAACTTCCTTGGCACAGATTACAATGCGCATCGGTTACGTGTCGTCCTCGTCTGCGAAGAAGATGCTGTTCTTTTCACACCAGACCGTGTCGCCCGGATAGCCTTCGGGCTTCAGGGTCAGGTCGGTCATCAAATACCAGCGCCAGGCCGGGTCGCCGTGATCGACGTACTCTCCGGTGATGGTGCCAGCGAACTCCTGGCGTGACGCGTAGCGGGTGCCGAGTACCGGACCGCCGCCATCACACTCGGCGCGGCGTCCAGCGACCGCCGCATCGAAACCCGGCGTGGCGTCTCGTGGCGTGTCTGCCATGCCCCGTGCGTGCGACTTCCCATCTACTCGGGAAGCTCGCCCGTGATCTCCTCGAACGCCGCCAGCGCTTCTTCCACCATGTCGAACACGATCTGGCGCGCCGGCTTCATCGACTCGACGAAGGCGACGCCCTGACCCGCGGCCTCGAACATGAGATCGGCACGCCGGTGGTCGTTGGCGGCCTGGATGTAGTCGGAGCTGAGAAGCATCTGGTAGGGCGAGTTGAGGGTCTTTGGTGCTTCGGGCTTGGCCCACTCTGCCGTCCACGGGCACTTCAGCACGCGCATCGGGAAACCGGAGACGCTCCGCGAGTATACGGTGTCGTCCGAGGTGGCCTCGATCAGTTTCTCCTTGATGATCATGTCGTTGTCCGATTCACGGCAGGCGAGCCAGATGGTGCCGGTCCAGACGCCGGCTGCGCCGAGGCAGAGCGCCGCGGCCAGGTGCCGGCCGTGCGTGACGCCACCGGCGGCGATCACCGGGACATCCCCCGCAATGGCTGCAACCTCGGGAACGATCGAGAAGGTCCCGATCGGTCCGGTATGCCCCGCTGCGTCGTAGCCCTGGGCGATGATGGCATCGACCCCGGCTTCGAGTTCGCGCTTGGCCTGTCGCGTCTTGCCGATCAGACCGAACACCTTCATGCCGCGTTCGTGGGCTGCCTTCAGCATGAACTCGGGGCTGCCGAGTCCGGAGACGAAAGCGGGGGCTTTCTCGTCGAGGATGACCTCGATCTGCGCGCGCGCGATGTCCTGATTCAGGCCGCCCCACTGATGCAGCGCCTGCGCGCCCTTGGGCTCGGGGACCTTGTACTTCTCTTTGATGTGCTGGGCGAATTTCTTGTGCTCCTCGGGGATGCCGGCGAGCAGCTTCTCGAGGGTATCGGCGCCCGGGGCCGAGGCCGGCAGGACGAGATCGATCCCGAACGGCTTGTCGCCGACGCGGCTCCGGATCCACTTGATGTCGGCGGAGATGTCGTCGGGCGTGTGCATCGCCTCGCCGAGGACGGCAAAGCCACCGGCGTTGACGACGGACGCCACGACGTCCTTGCAGTGCGTAAAGGCGATGATCGGGAACTCGATCCCCATCAGGTCGCAGAACTTGGTTTGCATTGGATTCTTCGGCACAGTGGCTCCTTACACCCAGAACTGAAACGTGTTTCAATTTAGCCGGTCCGGCCGAATCCCACAAGCGGGCCTGGAGCTACGGCGAATCTGGGGTAGCAGATCAGGAAGGAAGGCCCGAATGCCCGCGCGCGCACTGGAAGGACTGACCGTCGTCGAGCTTGGCCAGGGTGTTTCCGCCCCCTATTGCGCCAAACTCTTCGCGGACTACGGGGCGGATGTCGTCAAGGTCGAGCCGCCGGAAGGCGATCTGGCCCGGCGGTGGGGCCCGTTTCCCGGCGATACCCCCGATCCCGAGAAAAGCGGCCTGTTCTTCTTCCTGAACACGAACAAGCGGGGGATCGTCCTCGATGTCACGACCCCGGCGGGCCGGGACGAGTTGCTCGCGCTCCTCGCCTGCGCCGACGTCTTCATCGAGAATCAGTGTCCATCGGACCTGGCGGCGTGGGGCATCGACTACGAGACGGTGGCCGACGTGAACCCGGGTCTGGTGATGATCTCGATCACGCCTTTCGGACAGACCGGGCCGTATCGCGATTGGCGCGCCTACGATCTGAACGCCTTTCATCTTACCGCGACCGGGAGCCGGTACTGTGGCTTGCCCGACCAGGCCCCGCTCGAGCACGGTACGTTTTCGGCGGACTTCTATGGGGGGATCACGGGTGCGGCCTGGGGCATGGCCGCCGTGCGCGGCCGCCCGAACGTGGGTGGCGGGCAGCACGTCGACGTCTCGTCGGCAGAGGCGATCGCAGCGACGTTTGTCGGTGGGCAGAACATCGGGGCCTACGCGCAGGACGGGGCCTTCCATCATCGGACCGGGGTCGGCATGCCGCTTGGTGCGCCGGCAACGATTCTTCCGTGCAAAGACGGACACGTGTGGATGCTCGCGCTCGAGCCCGGGCAGTGGAACGGCGTCGCCGAGGTGATGGGGAATCCCGACTGGATGCAGCTCGAGATGTTCCAGGACATGTTCACCCGCGCGCAGAACGCCGACGCCATCTATCCGCTGATTGAAGAGTGGACGGCAGAGCACGGGAAGTTCGAGATCATGGAGCGGTGCCAGGCGGCAGGCGCGCCGGTCACGGCCGTCTTTACGGTGGCCGAGGCGGCGGAGCATCCGCACGTGGAAGCGCGTGGCTATCGCGTCGACATCGAGCATCCCGCACTCGGCACGGTGCGCGCGCTCGGGGCGCCCTTCAAGCTGCCGGCGAGTCCGGGCGGGCCGACCGCACCGTCCCCGTTGCTCGGTCAACATACCGACGAGGTGCGTGCGGCCGTCAGTGAGGCCATCCCCAGCGACCCGCCCGAGCGGTGGTCGGCGGCGGGTGCGGCGCAAGGAACCAACGGTCATGGTACCGCGCGCCCTCCAGCCAGTCCGCGGGGCAAGCGGCCGCTCGAAGGCCTTCGTATCGCCAACTTCGGATGGGTGTGGGCTGGGCCGGTCGCCGGGCAGACGCTCGGGTACCTCGGCGCGGAGGTCTACAAGATCGAGTCACACGCGCGGATCGACCTCACTCGCACGTTGCCACCGTTCGGCGGCGGCGTGCGTGGCCCGGATCGGAGTTTGTCGAACCATGCCTGTTGGGCTGGCAATGGCAGCGTGACGCTCAACCTCAAGAAGCCCGAAGCCCGGGAGCTGGCACTGCAGTTGATCGCGGAATGCGACGTCGTGATCGAGAATTTCGGTCCGGGCGTGATGCAGAAGATGAACCTCGGCTACGAGGAGCTGCGGAAGGTCCGGCCCGATGTCGTCATGTTCTCGATGCCGGCCGCCGGGCTCGACGGGCCGTTGAAGGACGTGCGGACGTACGGGTTGAGCCTGACGAGTCTGACGGGGCTGGATAGCCTGGTGGGCTACTCCGGTGGTCCGCCCATACCGGTCGAGAACGCCTTCTCCGATCCCCTGAACGGCATCATGGGTGCGTACGCGATTCTCGTCGCGCTCGCGCATCGCGACCGGACCGGCGAAGGACAGCATGTCGACTACTCGCAACATGAAGTGATCATGCAACTCGTCGGGCCAGCCTACATGGACTACGCGTTGAACGGACGTGTGGCGGGGCCGCTCGGCAACCGGCATCCTCTCGGCATGGCGGCGCCGCACGGGGTGTTCCGCTGCTCGGGGGACGATCGCTGGATTGCGATCGCGGTGTTCACCGACGAGGAATGGGCCGGGCTCGTTGCCGCGATGGATACGCCCGACTGGGCTGGTGCGGCGGCGTTTGCCTCGCATGCCGAGCGTGTGCGGAACATCGGTGCACTGCACGACAAGATCGGTGCCTGGACCGCCGAGTTCGACGACCGTGCGTTGGCGGCGCGCCTGCAACAGCACGGCGTCGCGGGTACGCCGGTCTTGAATGTGGCCGACCTCCTGAACGATCCGCATTGGAAGGCACGTGAGACCTTCGTGGAAGTCGACCATCCACTCGGCTTCAAGGAAACCATCTACGGTAGCTACGTGAAGATGAGCGCCGGCGAGGCGGCGGTCACGCCCGGACCCGTCATGGGCCGCGACAACGACCATGTGTTCAAGAATCTTCTGGGCGTCGACGAAGAGCGGTACAAGGCCCTCATCGACGCCGAAGTGATCTACTAGCTTCGTCGAGGCTCGTCGCCAGGCCCGGTTGCTCTACTTGCCGGTGTAGCTGGGCTTGCGCTTCTCGGCGAAGGCGCGCGGACCTTCTTTGGCATCCTCGGAACTCATGACGCGCGCCCCGAGGGCCTTCTCCAGCACGAACCCCGACTCGAGACCGAGCGCACGGACGGCGATTTCCTTGGCGGTGCGGACCGCCAGCGGGCCGTTCTTGCAGATCGTCTCGGCCAGCTCGAGTGCGGCCGGCAGGAGTTGGTCGGCGGGGACGATCTTGTTGATGAGGCCGATGTCGTAGGCGCGCTTGGCGTCGATCGGTTTGCCGGTGAGCAGCAGCTCCATGGCGATTGCCCAGGGAATCTGGCGCGGGAGCCGGATGTGCGAGCCGCCGGTCGGGATGATGCCCCAGCGCACTTCGCCGAGACCGAAGGTCGCGTGCTCGGCCGCGATGCGCAGGTCCGTCCCCTGCAGAAACTCGAGGCCGCCGGCGATGCAGTAGCCGTTGACGGCGCCGATGATCGGTTTGAAGACGTCGGAGAAGGGGCGTTTGGTGTGATCCTCGTAGCCGAGCTCGTCGCCGCTCTGGAGCATCGGGATGGCTTCTTTCAGATCCATGCCGGACGAGAAGGCCTTCTCTCCGGTGGCGGTCAGGATGGCGACCCAGAGCCCGTCGTCGTCATTGAAGTCGGCGAACGCCGCGTCCATGCCGCGCAGCATGTCGGCGGTGAAGGCGTTGTGCGCCTCGGGCCGATTGATCGTCATGATCGCGACCTTGCCGCGCTTTTCGTACTGAAACGTGGACGGTAGCTCGACACTCACGGGGGGTCTCCTTCGTTCGACCGACGCTCAGCCGGCCCGTCGAAATTTGGGCAGCGTGATCTCGGGGGTGACGTCGTCGAACACGACCTCGACGGGCATGTCGATGACGAGCTGATCGTGCGGGCAGTCGACCATCTCGCTCAGGAGGCGCACGCCTTCCTCCATCGCGATGACGATCGGCGTGTACGGTGCCGCATCAGCGAAGGCAGGATGCAGGGGGCGCTCGGCGACGGTCCAGGTGAAGACGGTGCCGCGACCGCTCGATCGCATCCATTCCCAGTCCCACGAGCCGCACTCGGCGCAGAGTTCGCGCGGCACGTGGCGCCAGGTGCCACAGCCCGTGCACTGCTGGAACCGGAGCTCACGCTTTTTGCACCAGCCGTAGAAATCTCCCGCGTGCCCTTCGAGTGCGGGCAGTGGCTTCGTATAGCTCATCGGCAGCCTCCAGCATCGAAGCGGAATCGTGCAGCAGCATCACGGAGCTCGGGGGCGCGCGTGATGGGTGTGTGTGCAGTGATCATCGTCGGAGGATCGCCAGGGCGCCGTCGCCGAAGTCGCCCCAACCGGTCACGAGTCCGATCTGGGCGTCCTTCACCTGCCGCTTGCCGGCCTCGTGCCGGAGCTGACGCACACCCTCGACGATGTGATTCATGCCGAGTGTGTGTGCTTCCGACAGCAGACCGCCGTGGGTGTTCACCGGCAGGTCACCGCCGAGCTCGATGCGTCCGCCCTCGACGAACGCACCACCTTCACCCCGCTTGCAGAAGCCGGTTTCCTCGAGCTGCTGCAGGACCTCGAAGGTGAAGCAGTCGTAGATCTCGGCGAAGTCCATGTCGGCGGGGGTCGCGTCGGCCATCGCGAAGGCACGCGGGGCGGCAATCGTCATTCCGGCCTCGTAGATGTCCTTGCGATTGAAGATCTCGTCGGCCGGATGGGGCTGCGCCGCGGCCGCACCCGAGATGTAGACCGGAGTCTTCCGGAGGTCGCGTGCGCGTTCGGCCGTGGTGATGACCATGGCTGCGGCACCGTCGGTCTCGACGCAGCAGTCGAACAGGCGGTATGGGGCTGTGATCATCGGTGACAGCATGTAGTCCTCGATGGTCATCGGCTTGCCCCGCATGATCGCATTGTCGTTCAGCTGCGCGTGCTTGCGCATCGCGACGGCGACGCAGCCCAGCTGCTCGGCGGTCGTGCCGTACTCGTGCATGTGTCGACGCGCGATCAGCGCGTACCACTGTGGTGGTGCGGTGAGGCCGAACGGCACGTAGTAGTCGCGGGCGATCGTGGCACCCGGGAGCGACTTCACGTCACTCGCGACGACGTTTCGGGCGCGTGCGCTGGAGAATCCATTCCAGCCGGTCGGGACGAGTACGTAGTCGGCGAGGCCCTGCGTCACGGCCGCGGCCGCGATCGGAAGCGCGGCGCACGGCGACGCGCCGCCCATGTGGACCGTCGTGGCGAAGCGGAGCGTGGCCGCACCGATGTTGGCGGCGAGTTGCTCGGCCGTGGCGACGTACGGCGACGGAATGATGCCGTCGATCTGCCGGCCCGTGAGACCGGCATCCTCGAGCGCGCGCGTCGCCGCCTGAAGATGCAGCTGCACCTCGGTCATGCCCGAGCCGGGCTTCCGGACGTACTTCGTCTCGCCGATCCCGACGATGCAGGCGCGGTCTTTCACGGTGCTAGCGACGACCGCCCTTGCGCTTGGCCTTGGCGGGCTTGCGCTTGGCGGGCGCCTTCTTGTTGATGCGCTTGGTCGGCTTGATCTTGGCGAGCTTGGCGAGATTCTGACCGAGCCACTTGGCGCGCATCGCTTCGGTAATCTCGAGGTAGCCGTACTGTTCGCGGAGTTCCTCGGGGATCTGGAAGTTCCGGATGTAGTCCACCGCTTTCTTCATGTCGTCGAAGGGCAGATCGAGCCCCATGACGATCTTGTCCTCGGAGACCCACTGCAGGGCGGTGCCGATCATGTGGTAGCCGCGGTAGGGCGAGCGCGCCAGCCAGCCGATGATGCCCGACAGGCTGAGGTAGAGGTTCTTGTGCTTGCCGGCGAGGCCGATCAGCTCTTCGGTGTGCGGCCATCCCATATGGTAGGCGATGATCTTCAGGTCGGGGAAGTCGAGGCAGACATCGTCGAGGAGGTCCGGGTGCGTGAACTTGCTCGGCTGCGGCACGACGTACGACATGCCGGTGTGGATCGTGAGGGCGATGTCGAGTTCGCAGGCCTTTTCGTAGAACGGCCACAAGCGCCGGTCGTTCAGCGGACCATCTTCGGGCGCGTACACTTTGCAGAGCTTGGCGTTGCCGTTCTTGACCAGGTACTCGAGCTCCCAGATCGCTTTGTCGACGCCGCGGCGCAGGATCGGGCCGCAGTTGCACTCGAGGTACATGCGATCCTTGTACGGCTCGATCTCCTTCATGATGAAGCCGTTGGTCGACATGCAGGTCGTGTAGTCGGCCACGTCCATCATCGACTCGCGCAGCGCGAAGCAGACATCGACTCCGGCCTTGTCCATGTGCTCGATCAGCGCGTGCGCCCGCGGTGCCGGCATTTCGCCGCCGCCGGCGAGATCGCGATCGGCCCACGCCCGCATGACGCCGTTCACGCTCTCCCACCAGCGCTGGAAGCCCGGGTAGTAGCTCATTTCCTCCATCGACTGCTCGTTCATGAAATGGCATTCGGTGAGCGCTACGAAATGATCGGGATTGGCCACGGTGTTCCTCCTTGGGAGAGCATGGTCTGCGGAACTCCCGCCGCCCGGACGGACCGGCGGGGGAGCCTCGGCGTGTCATCGACGTTGCTACGTAGCCTCGCCCAGACCGCCGTGCAACCGGCGTCAGTCTTGTGCGCCCAGCGCGGGAGCGGCGGGCGCACAATTGAGTGCCCGGTGGGCGTCGACGAGCCAGACGGTATTGGCCTCGATCCACTCTTCGGCGCCCAGTGCCAGATCGCCGGTCTCGGTGACGTGGCACCCGGCGTCGTGCCAGCGCGGGGCGATGGGCGAGCCGTCGGCCCACGCGATCCCGCCCCGACCACCGACCGCCAGGCGCCGCACGCGATACGCGCCCGGGTCGAGCCCCGTCACCCGTATCTGAATCCGGCGTGCATGGCGTCGCCGTGCCTGATCGCGGTCGGAGGAGGGGCGATTGCGGTGATGGACGATGAGCGCCCGCACGCCTTCGGCGGTCTCCGAGGCCAGTGCCGACAGCGACATTGCCCGTTCGGGATGCAGGCGCGGTGCGTCCGGCGGGCAGGGCTGGCTGCCGATGACGCGGAGGCGCGGCACCCCGGTGTCGGTGCCGGTTTCTTCGAAGCGGAGGCCATCGGCGTCGTCCACGGGCCGGAGCTGGCCAGCCAGGGTACCGAACAGTTCGTACACGCGCGCGGTCGGGTAGGGTCGTCGGCGTCCGTCGGCGGCGACGCCGAGCAGGCGGCTGAGCCATGGAGACACGGAGACGACGTCACCCACCGCGATCAGCGTGTGGAGCGCCTCGGCGTGCCAGGATGCCGCCCATAGGCTGGCGTCGATCTGCGTGCCGAATCGCGTCTCGAACGCCGTGCCGATCGTCGGGTGGAGACCGAGCTCATCGATCTTGAAGGGGAGGGGCGCCAGCCCGGCCGTCGTGAGCGCCGCTCGCGCCCGCGCGAGGCGTACCGAGGGGAACTCGTAGACCATCGTGTCCGGTGTCTCGTAGAGGCTGAGCGAGATGGCATCGAGGTTGTCCCAGCCGATCCCGGACGTGTCGTCGAGCGCGGCGCGCAACGCGACGAGGTACTCGCTGAGATTGTCCTCGCCCGGGAATGTCGCGCTGGTGACGTAGTTGCCGGCATGCAGTCGTGCCCGCGGCGCCGCGGCGCGTACCACGGCGGCCGTCTCGGCGAAGGTGCGCGCGTAGTGGGCGGGAGAGCCGGCATAGCCGACGTGCTCGAGATGCTGCTCCCATCCGACCAGCGTGAGGCAGTTGGCCTCGTTGACGATCGATATGCGCCAGCCAGCCGGGTCGAGATCGTCCACGGCACGGAACGCGCCCGCAACGAAGGTGCGCCAGCCCGCAAGGTCACGAATGGGCGCGGCGTTCCAATGGTAGTGCGCGAAGTCGGTCGCCGGTGCAGTGAACGGAGCCGGTGCAGCGGAGAGATTGAGGTGGGGAAGTAGTCCGCTGTCCAGGAGACGGCCGACGGCCAGCCGAAATGGTGCATAGTCGACGCGGAGCTGGCCATCGACCCGCCGCGCGAGCTCGTTCCGTGCGGCCGGGCCGGGGGCCCCGTCGCTGCCGCACTCGCCCGTTCCGGAGTAGGGATGGACGTCGGTGGCCTCGCCGTGATCGCACGCCGGCGCAATCGCCGGCGTGTGGTTTCCTCCGAGCGCGGCCACCACGCGGCCGTACCGCGCCCAGGGCAGGGCGTGGCGCAGCCAATGTCGCGGATGCTCGGTGGTGTGCTGCACACCGAAGATCATGTGCAGCTTCCAGAGGTTTACCTCGTCCCAGATGGGCACGAGCCGGCCCTCGTGGGTGTCGGCGTCGATGAGAATATCGACGACGTCATGGGGTCCCGGTCGGGGTTCGAGTCCGATGGGCGAGCCGAACGCGAGTGCGCCGACGAGGAGCATCCAGGGCAGCAGACGGGTCACGCGGGTGCGCCGCTCGTGATCCTTCAGTTCGACTCGAAGCCGAAGAGGCGGTGCTCGACGATGCGCGCCGCGACGGGGTCGGGGACACCCGCTTGCCAGGTGCCGTTTCCTCGCTGCAGGCCCGCGAGGGTGTCCGAAGCTTCGATCGCAAGTACGGATTCGTCGAAACCCTCCAGCGGTTCGATGAATTCGTTCAGCCGCAGATGCTCGTAGAGGCCCCGGATGTGCGGCGAAAGTTGTACCGTGTCGGCGGTCGTGATCGTGCGGGTGGCAGGATCGATCTGAGGGTAGACGTAGAGCTTGGTGTGGCCGGTGAACAGCTTGCCGACGGCTTCCAGCAGGCCGCCCTCCATGTCGCGGTAGTACTGGTCGTCGAAAATATCGAGGACGTTCTTGATGCCGAGGACGATCCCGATCTCCTTGCTCGTGTAGCGGTGCAGGTACTGGCGGAGCTCGGAGTACCGCAGATAGTTGGAGATGAGCACGTGGATGCCGAGGAGGCCGAGGCAATCGATGCGTGCCAGAAAGTCGCCTGCGTCGACCGTGCCCCCCGTCGTGAGATCGGCCATGGTGAGCTCGGCAAGGACCAGCATCGCGCTTTCCTCGCCGCCGACGGCGGGCTCCTTGCTGAACCGCTGCTTGCCGCATGCGAGCATGTCGGTGGTGACGCGTGTGATCGGACGAAATTGTCCCCGGGTGATCAGGACGTGCTTCTTCCGGAACGTATCGGCGGCAAGGACCTGCTCGCCCGAGGGTGCGAAGAGCACGGCGTGCGTCAGCCCACTCTGCACCAGGTAGAGGCCCATCAAGCGATTGTCGGTCTCGTCGAAGAACGGCCCCGAGAACGAGACGCTGTCGATCTCGATCCGGCGGGTGCTCAAGCCGTCGAGCAACGAATCGACGAGCTGCCGCGGGTCGCGATTGTACATGTAGGCGCCGTAGATGAGGTTCACGCCGAGGATGCCCAGGGCGTCCTGCTGCTGCGGATTGCTCTCGTCCTTCATACGGACGTGGAGTTTGATCTCGCTCGGCGGGGCGTCCGGGTACAACTGCAGCCGCACGCCCATCCAGCCGTGGCTCTCGCCCTTGCTCTGGTAGCCCTTGGCGGCGACCGTGTCGGCGAAGGCGAAGAACGTCGAATGCTTCGGTCGCGACTCCGTGATCCGCTCCAGGATCAGCCCGAACTCCCGCGCCAGCATCTTGTCCAGGCGCTCCTCGGTGACGTAGCGGCCACTGCTCGTCTCGCCGTAGATCGCATCACTGAACTGCATGTCATAGGCGCTCATCGCCTTGGCGATGCTGCCGGCAGCGGCGCCCGCCTGGAAGAAGAAGCGCGCCACTTCCTGCCCGGCGCCGATTTCGGCGATGGTCCCGTACTTCCTCGGGTCGAGGTTGATGGTCAGCGCCTTCTGCAGCGTCGTCGGGGTGTCATCCGCCATCGCTTCTCTTTATGACCGTGACGCCGCCCGAGTTCAAAGGGCGGGGTCGGCAGCCGATGAGTGCACGCGCCGAGCTGGCAGGTCCGGCGCCGTCGATGGTTCAGTCGACGGGCTTTGCGTCCTGAAGCAGCGTCCACAGCCGATGCGGTGACGCCGGGACGGCCGTCGCACGGACACCGAGCGGCGCTAGCGCGTCGTTGATCGCGCACAGGATGGCGGCGGGCGTCGTGTGGATCGCCCCCTCGCCGACGCCCTTGGCGCCGAGCGGTGTGAACGGTGACGGTGTGACCAGTGCCTTCTTCTCCGTCATCGGAACTTCGTAGACGGACGGAAGCAGGTAATCCATGAAGGTCGAGGTCAGGAGCTGCCCGTCCGCGTCGTAACAATATTCTTCGAGGAGCGCGGCGCCGACACCCTGGGCGACCCCACCTTGGGTCATGCCTTCGACATTGGCAGGATTCAGACGCGTGCCGCAGTCGTCGGCGATGAAGTACTTGAGAATTTCGACGTGGCCGGTTTCGCGATCGACTTCGACCAGTACCACGTGGCAGGCGTTGGCCGCGGTGAGATAGCTCTTGGCGCGGCCCTGGTCGTCGGCGGGCGTGCGGCCGGTGGCCGTCCACACGTAGGTGGCTTCCGCGTTCGGATCGACCCCGGGGGGCAGGAGATCACTGCGGGCGATCATCGCGCCAGCCACCTGTGCGAGCGGAATCTCGGCGCCGGGCACGCCCTTGATCTGCAGCTTGCCGTCCATGAGTTCGACGTTGGCGGGTTCGGTCTGGAGGAGGCCCGCGGCGACCTTGATGAGCTTTTGCGTGAGCAGATCGGCAGCGCCGAGGGCGGCTCCGGTGATCGAGACCCCGAGACGGCTGCCTCCTGGACCGAAGTGCGGTGGCGCGGACAGCGTGTCGCACGGGACGATGCGGATGTCCGTGAGCGCAACGCCGAAGTAGTCTGCGAGCACCTGGGTGAGGACGGTGTATTGCCCCTGGCCCTCGAGGGAGAAGCCGATCTTGACGTTGATCTTGCCGAAGACGTCGATGCTGACCGTAGCACCTTCGGGGACGCCAGTGCCCGGCTGGCCGACGATCGCGTAGGCGTTCCAGTCGAAGACGCCGGGCTCGATCGTGTTGACGAGGCCGATACCGAGCAGTCGTCCTTCGGCGCGCGCCGTGGCCTGCTCTGCGCGGAGCTTCTGGTAGTCGGACATCTCGAGCACGGTGTCGAGCGCGAGATCGTAGTCGCCGCTGTCGTACTCGTTGCCGCTCGCGATGGTGTACGGGAACTGATCTTTTGGAATGTAGTTCCGACGCCGGAGGTCGGCAGGATCGATGGCGAGTTCGCGCGCGGCGATGTCCATCAAGGACTCGAGCACGAAGTTGTGCGGCGGCGGTCCCATCCCCCGGTACGGGCTTCCGGGGAGTTTGTTGGTGGCAACGATCGTGAGGTCGTACTGGGCCACCGGGATGGCGTAGCAGCCGGTGAATGCTGCGAGCGGCTTGGCGGCGCTGACCGCGCCCCACCCCTCGGCCGTTGCGCCGAGGTCGTCGAGGAGCTTGACCTTGAAGCCGGTGACGACGCCGTTGGTGTCGAGAGCGATCGATGCCTCGTAGTGGCGGTCCCACGACTGGCTGGAGCCGCCGGCCAGATACTCCATCCGGTCCTCGATCCACTTGACCGGTCGCCCGCCCACTTTGCGCGACAGCAGTGCGGTGATGTCGGTGCCGCGGGCGCCACCCTTGCCACCGAAGCTGCCGCCGTGCGGCTGACTCATGAGGCGGACCTTGTTCGAGGGCAGGCCGAGCACGATCGAGCGTGCGAGCGCCATGTGGTACTGCGACTGGAAGCTGCCGTGGCAGGTCAGCGCGTTCTCGATGGGATCCCACTGGCTGATCACGCCGAAGGTTTCGAGCGGGTTGGCACCGAGGCGATGCCAGCGGAAGGTCTCGGTGCAAACGTGGGCCGCGGCGGCGAAGGCGCCATCGACATCGCCCCAGGTGAACACGCGCTGCAGCATCACGTTCGAGCCCTTGTCCTCGAAGACCAGGGGGGCGTTGGCGTCGGTGGCCTTGGTCGCATCGACGATGGGTGGCAGCTCCTCGTATTCAACGGTGATCAGCTCGAGCGCGTCCTCGGCCAGGTAGCGGCTGGTCGCGGCGACCGCGACCACGGGCTCGCCGACGAAGCGGACCTTGTCGGTCGCCAGGCAGTAGGTGCCCCAGCCCTCCGGGACGGTCGGGGTCGGCTGGCTCCAGCCCTTGCAGTCCTCGCCCGTGAGGACGGCGAGGACTCCCGGCGCCCGGGCGGCTTCCCCGGTGTCTATGGATAGGACGCGCGCGTGGGCGTGCGGGCTTCGCAGGATCGCGCAGTGCAGCATTCCGGGGAAGCTGAGGTTGTCGATGAACTCGGCGCGCCCGGTGAGGAGCATCGGGTCCTCGACGCGATCTACCGTACGCCCGATGAAGCGCGCCTGTGAGGTGGGAAGGTCTTCGATCCGATTCGGGATCGTGACGCCGGGTCGCTCGTCGGTGGCCATGCGCTACGCGCCTCCGCCCGCTGCGCGGGCATCCGCGAGCTTTTTGATCGCCAGGCGAACCGCTGCGAAGATCGTCTGGTAGCCCGTGCAGCGGCAGATCTGTCCGCCGAGCGTATCCTTGATCTCGTCGTCGGTCGGATCCGGGCTGCGGGCGAGGAGCTCCGAGATCGACATCAGAAATCCCGGGGTGCAGAAGCCACACTGAAGGCCATGCGCTTCCATGAAGGCCTGTTGGATCGGATGCAGTGCGCCGTCCTGCGCCAGGCTCTCGACGGTGGCGATCTCGGAGCCGTCAGCCTGGACGGCGAGCATGATGCACGAGCGGACGGCCTTGCCGTTCCAGAGAATGGTACAGGCGCCGCAGACGCCGTGTTCACAGCCGACGTGCGTTCCGGTGAGTCCGAGGTCGCCGCGCAGCAGATCAACGAGGGTGGTGCGCGGCTCGACCGTGACCTGGTGCGCGGTGCCGTTGACCGTGAGCGTGATGGTGCGTGGCGTGGCCATTACAGGGGCCCCCCAGTTGCGATTGCAATCGTGACGGCCGCAGTCGTCGCGGCCGCGCGGCGGCACTGGCAGGCGTGCGGTCTCATGCGGTTCCCACGGCGTTGGCGGTTGCCTCGGCGAGCGCGCGGCGGGTGAGGACGCGCGCCAGATCGCGGCGGTAGTCCGCCGACGCGTGCACGTCCGACAAGGGCTCGTCGAGGTCGGCGCTCGCTTTGGCGGCGGCAGCGACGAATTCGGTCTCGCCGGGCTTCGTTCCGATCAGCATCTGCTCGGCGTTGGAGGCGCGGATCGGCGTCGCGCCGACGCCGAAGAGCACGAGGCGCGCCTCGGCGCACTGGCCCGCACCGTCGAGTGTCATCGTCGCCATGACGCCTGCCAACGCGTAGTCGCCGTGGCGTCGGGTGAGTTCCTGGATCGACCAGCCCGTGCGCGGCGGGAGGCACGGGAGACGGACTTCGGTGAGCACTTCGGCCGTGTCGAGGCAGGTCGTGAGGTAGGTGACGAAGAAGTCCGCGGCGCCGATCGTGCGCTCGCCGTCCGGGCCGGTCGCGCGCATCTCGGCGTCGAGCAGGAGCGCCAGCGCCGGATATTCGGCGGCTGGATCAGCGTGGGCGATCGAGCCCCCGAGCGTTCCCTGGTTACGATTCTGCGGATGCGCGATGTGCATCGTGGTGGCGTAGAGGAGGGGATGGCTCGTCCGCACGACATCCGCCAGCTCGACGCTCCGCTGCCGGGCCATCGCGCCGATGGCGATGCTGCCGTCTGTGGCGCGGATGTAGTCGAGATCGGGGATCCGGGCGACATCGATCAGGATGCTCGGGCGTGCCAACCGCATGTTGAGGAGCGGCATGAGACTCTGCCCGCCAGCAAGGATCTTGGCCTCGAAATCGTGTTCCTGCAGGAGGGAGACCACCTCGGGGAGGGTGGTCGGGGCGGTGTACTCGAAAGGCGGCGGCTTCATCGGGGCGTGTCGTCCTTCTCGTGGGTTCGTTCTGCCCGCTCGTGGTTCACAATCTGCCCGCGCGCCGGCCGCCCGGAGGCGCCGATCAAGCGGCCAATATCTGTACCTGCGGGCGCCCGGAAAGTCGATAGAAGTCCCACCGGAGGTTCCTGGGTGGATGCCGTGTCATTTCGCCCATAGCTCTCTTCAGAGCGGTCCGATAGCTTGGCTCGGATGTTCGATCCGTGGCTCGCCGGATGCGGCTTTCTCGTCGGCGTGCTCGTCGGCCTGACGGGCGTGGGTGGTGGCGCCCTGATGACGCCGATCCTCATTCTCGTTTTCGGGATCCGGCCGACGCTCGCCGTCGGCAGCGACCTGGCGTACGCCACCATCACCAAGATTTTTGGCTCGGTCCAATATGTGCGCCGGAAGCAGGTGAACTTTCCCTACGTGCGTTGGCTTGCCGTTGGCTCAGTGCCTTCGGCTCTCCTCGGGGTCTGGGTCGTGTCGCCCTGGCTCGATCGTACCGGTATCGACGTCGAGCATCTCACGACCCGGCTGCTCGGGGTCATGCTGATCATGGTCGCCGTGCTCGCCGTTGCCGAGCAGTGGCTGTATTCGGGCCGGCTGCGCGACTCGGCGCTCATCCGGAGCGAGGCCGTGCAGCGACAGTACAAAGAGCCGATCCTCATCGCTGGTGGTGTCGTCATCGGTCTCGGGGTGGGGCTGACGTCGGTGGGCTCGGGTTCGCTTCTCATGGCCATTCTGCTGCTCGTCTCCGAGCTCGATCTGCTCGTCTTGATCGGGACCGACATCATGCACGCGACCATTCTTCTCGGTGCCGCGGGCACTGCGCACTGGACGAAGGGCAATGTCGAATGGGGGCTCGTTCTGGCACTCCTGGTCGGCTCGATTCCCGGGGTCTGGTTGGGAAGCCGGCTCTCGCAGGTCGTGCCGCGTGCGCCGCTCCGGACGGCGCTGGCGGTGCTGCTCGCGGCCACGGGCTTCAAGCTTCTGACGTCCTAGCGCGCGGTGGCGGGGAGTCGCCGTCGCAGGCGTTCCCGGTAGCATCCCCAGCTGCCCGTGCTACAAACTCGCGCGTACTCCGAGCCGGACAGAAGGAGCGTTCTCATGAGTTGGACGGACTGGAAGCGGGTCGAGGGCGAGGGCTTCACCTTCGACGAGATCGTGTACGAGAAGAAGTCGCACGCGGAACTCGAAGGGGGCATCGCGCGCGTCACGATCGACAAGCCGACGAAGAAGTACAACACGATGACGCTGCACACGGTCGAGGAGATGTTCCGCGCCTTCTACGACGCGAACCACGATCCGGCGACCGGTGTGATCATCGTCGCGGGCGCTGGTAAGCACTTCGGCACCGGCGGTGATGTCGAGTGGGAGAAGTGGGGGCTCCGCGAAGCGTTCTACAATCGCTATCCGCACAATCGCCTGCTCCGCCTGTCGCGGAAGCCGATCATCGCCCAGGTCCAGGGGTACTGCCTCGGTGGTCACAACCACATGGCCTACTGCTGCGATTTCACGATCGCCGCCGACAATGCGAAATTCGGTCAGGTGGGTCCGCGGGTATCGAGTCCGGCCGACGGCTTCTTCGTGCCGTACCTCACCAAAGTGATCGGCGCCAAGCGTGCCCGCGAGATGTGGATGCTCTGCCGTCGTTATACGGCGGAGCAGTCCTACGAGATGGGCCTGGTCAACAAGGTCGTGCCGCTCGAGGATCTCGAGCAGGCCGTCGACGATTGGTGTGAAGAGCTGTTGCAGGCGAGCCCTGGCTGTCTCGAAGTGTTGAAAGCCGCGTTCGACCAGGAGATGGATGGCTACGCAGAGATGGGCGTGCTTTCCAGCCAGTACTATCCGGATTGGTTCGACATGCCCGAAGGGCAGGAGGGCGCCGCGGCGTTTACCGAACGCCGGAAGCCCGCCTACTGGAGCATTCGTCAGCGTGAGCGCGAGGTGCGCGACCAGGTGCTCGCCGACCACGCCAAGAAGAAGCCGAAACCAACAGGAGACGCGTAGCCATGGGGACATACTCGCGCGCCGAGCTCGACGCGGCCCTTCGGACGTACAACACCGCCCGTGATCGGGCGTGCGAGACCGGTGACTGGAGCATCTGGGCCGATCTCTTCACCGACGACGCGGAGTACATCGAGCATGCCTACGGCACCTTCGCGGGCAAAGCCGCGATCCGCGACTGGATCATCAAGGTCATGGCGCCGTTTCCGGCCATGACGTTTCCTCAAGACTGGGTCTCCTACGACGAGGAGCAGGGCGCGATCGTGTTCCAATGCCAGAATCGTCTGCCGCATCCGACCGATCCCAACGGTCCAGTGTTTGAATTCCCGAACTGGACGCGGCTGGTGTACGCGGGCGACGGCAAGTTTTCCTCCGAAGAAGATATCTACAACCCGGCCCGCGATGCCAATCGCGTGATTGGTGCGTGGTTGAAGGCTGGCGGGAAGTTTGCCGCGCCGCTCCAGGCCGAGATGAAGCACGGCTGATCCCCGCCCGCGCGACACCGGCCGCGCGATACCGGCCGCGCAATACCGGCCGCGCAATACCGGATGGGTTGCGCGGGCGGGCGTCGCCTGTCGTGTCCCGGTGTGCGGGGGCGCGCTAGCGGCGCTTGCCCCAGCTGTCCCAGTGGGTGATTTCGGTGGAGGGGATGCGCTTGGCCGGCTTGAAGTCCGTGCCGGTGTAGTGGGCGACGGGAATGAGCACCGTTTGGGTGATGTCGTCGGGGATGCCCAACAGCGTTGAGATCTCTTTCTCGTACATTAGATGCAGGGTCGTCCAGGCGCTGCCGAGGCCGCGCGCGCGCGCAGCCAGCATGAAGGACCAGGCGGCCGGGAGGACGGATCCGTAGATCGAGGCCTGCATCATCACGCCACCCTCCTCGACCCGGCCCTGGATCGTGAAGATGAGAAAAAGGGGCGCCTCGTGCATGTGCTCCGCGAGGTAGCTGGCGGAGTCGACGACGCGTGGAAGCTGCCCGAAACGAATGTCGTCCTCGCCGTAGGTCGGCGGCTGCGGCGGATTCTCCAGGTAGAGCTTGAACGCCGTGCGGTAGTGATCGGCGATGACTTTGCGCTTGGCCGCGTCGGTGACGGCGACGCAGCCCCATCCCTGCTGGTTGGAGCCCGTTGGCGACTGAAATGCGATCTCGAGACACTTCTCGATGACAGCAGGGTCGACAGGCTTCGTGAAGTCGAGGCGCTTGCGTACCGAGCGGGTGGTGGTGAGGAGATGATCGACCGTGCCGAGATCCATAGCCATGCGGGGCTCCTTTGTGTCGAGATGCGTTGGCTCATAGCCGACGCGTCTCGGTGATGCCAGACGCGTGCGCGCCGCGCGGTGCTGCGACTCACTCGGGCGGTTCGAAGGCGTCTCGCATGGCCGCGGTGTCGTTGTACTCGCGCATCGAGACGATGCGATCACCCGCGGTTCGGAGCACGTGCACCCAGTCCATCGTGTAACGGCGCCCCGTCGTCTTGACGAGACTCCGCTCGTGGCCGGTGACGATGACGACGTCACCGTCGCACAGCATTTCCTCGATCGCGAACTCTTCGATCTCCAACGCAGCCTGGATTCTGCCGAGGTATTCGAAGTAGCCGGCGGCGCCGGAGAAGCGGCCGCCGAACGTGATCGGTTCGGGAAGGGGATTCAAGAGAACGAAGTCGTCACCGAGGAACTTCTTCGCTGCTTCCTCGACCTTCCCGGCCAGGAAAAGGTCGTAGAAGGTGCGGACCATGTCCGCGTTGGTCGTACTCATGAGGGTACCTCGATCATGCGCGTGTTGGCCCAGCCTGCTTCGTAGGGAGAGAGCATGCGGAGCGTGATGGTGACCTGCTCGAAGAGCCAGTGGCCACCCTCGCGGCGGTAGACGTCGTTGTAGCACCCGGCCATCCAGAGCCCCTGGTTCCCCTCTGCGAATGTGCACGGCTGCCACAGGTACCAACGCCCCGTGGCTCGATCTCCATCGACTTCGAGGATCGGATTGGTGACGTGGTGGATGGCGAAGGTGGCGGCCTGGTTCGCCGATGCGAAGAAGCTCCGGATCGCCTCCCGGCCTTCGAAGCGTCCCATCGGTCCACCGTCCCAGACGGCGTCTTCGGTAAAAAGCGGCGCGAGCGTACTGGCGTCGTAGTCGTCGTCGCAATACGCAGCGTAGCGAGCCTTGAGTTGCTTCAGGGCCTCGATGTCCTCGAGGCGTCGAATCCGGTCTTCCAGGGTATCGCTGCTCATGCGGCCTCCTTGGAGTCTCAGTGCCCGCCAGGCGTCATCGAGACAGTTCAGAGATCACGATATCGCAGCTAGGCTTGGCTGCCCGCAAGGGGCTAGCGCTGAGACGGCCGTTTGCTCATGGCTCCTGGCTTCGACCGCCTGGCACGAAGCGGGCGAAGTACGCCGCGGTCGGTCCCTGGCGTCGGTCGAAGACGAAGCCGGCATTCGCTGCTGAGCGCGTGAGTGCGGAAAGCGTCACGTAGTCGGGGTCGAGTACCATTTCGCCAACGATCAGCCGTCCCTCGGGTTTGAGAACCCGGTGAAGCTCGCAGAGCGCGGCGTCGCCGTCGGGAACCTCTCCGAGAACTCCGACAAGGTACGCTGCGTCGAACGATCGATCGGGGTAGGGGAGATGCTGCGCGTTGCCTTGCGTCGCGACGACGTTGGTGACGCCGGCGCGCGCGGCGCGGCGTTCGAGGTTCGCGAGCATCTCCGCCTGCGCATCCATCGCCTCGAGCGTCCCTCCCGGAACCAGCGCCGCCGCCATCGGGATGGTGTGGATGCCAACGCCAGGACCGATCTCGAGGATCCGCTCGCCCGCCTGGGGTTCGAGGATGCGTCGCAGATGCCGGGGCGCGTGTGGTCCGCGCGGTAGGAAGAGCACCCAGCGAAACGTGTGGGGCATCGGGCCCGGCGCTTGTCGGCTGAAGCTGCGCGCCATCACACCGAGGGCCGCGGTGGCCATGATCGCGACGATCGCCCATCGCGTGTTCCCCGTGAGAAGGCACGCGACGCCAAGGATCAACGTACAGACCATCGCGACGCTGGCCCGGTCGTGCGGCCTGGTGTGTTGGGTGGATGTTGTCGGCATGAGTGGAGTTATATGAGTAGTTGCTCGGATTGAGTACTCGCGTTAAGCTCGGCTACGGTATGGCCGGGAGATCGGACAGAAGCCCACAAAGACGGCCTGTTCAGCGGCGGGCCCAGCACACCGTAGAGATGATAATCCAAGCTACTACTCAGATTCTGAGTAGAGATGGAGCGGCGGGGCTCACGACCAACCACGTCGCCGAACGTGCTGGTGTCTCGATCGGCACGCTCTATCAGTACTTTGCTCACAAGGAGGCGCTGCTTGCAGAGGTGCGCCGGCGCTACGACGCTACGTTTCGCGAGCGCCTGTTCGCCGGGATCGGCCGAGTCGGGTCTGAACCTCTGCCCATAGCGATCGCCGCGCTCGTTCGGGTGTTGGTCGTGCTGCACGCAGAGGACGCCCGCCTGCACAATGCTGTTAGCTCCGAAACGCGCGACGAAGAGCGCCCGATGCTCGAGCAGATCATCGCCTCGTATCTCGCGGCGCATTGCGACGAAGTGCGGCGTCCGAACTTGCAGCTCGCCGCTGCGGTGAGTCTTCAGGTTGCGGAGGCTCTGGTCCACGAGACTGCGGTGCGCGATGCTGCCCGTCTCGGTGACGATGAGTTCGTTGCCGAGGTGACCGACGTCCTCGTGCGTTACCTCGCACGCGATGCGACGGAGGGGGAGGCGTAGTGGTGCGACGGAGTTTGGTGAGGCGGTACGGACGCTGCGCGGTCACGACGACGGTGTGCATTGCCGTGTTGCTCGGATTCGTTGCACCCCGGGCGCATGCGGTCGATACGATATTCGTCGGCGGAGCGATCGTCACTATGGAGGGGGAGGACGACGTCTTCGAGGCGTTGGCCGTCACGAACGGTCGCATCACGGCGATCGGTGCAGAAGCCGAGATTCGGCAGCTCGGTGCGTCCGGAACAGATGTCGTCGACCTGCAGGGCGGCGCGCTCCTGCCAGGCCTGATCGAGGCGCATGCGCATCCGCTCGTTACCGCGGTCCTCGGGCAGATGGCCGACGTGAGCGGTTTCACGCACGGGTCGCGTGCGGCGGTGATGGCGACACTCCGCGCTGCGTCCGAGCAGACGTGGGTCGGCGACTGGATTCTGGCGTACGGTTGGGACCCCGTCGCGGTGCCCGATCTCCATCCGCCGACCTTGGCCGAGCTCGACGAGATCGCGCCCGAGCGTCCGCTCCTGATCCTGACGCAGATGCTCCATCAGGCGTACATCAACACCGCGGGATACGAGGCGGTCGGCATCAGCAAGACGACGCCCCCTCCCGGTGGCGGTGGCGAGTTTCAGAAGGACGCGGCCGGTGAGCTGAACGGTGTCCTGCACGAAGTCGGCGCGATCGATGCCATTCTCGGCCGACTGCCGAAGCCACCGACCGGCGCGTTGGAGCTGCTGTTGAGTTTGCAGCACGCGAAGTACGCCGTGGCGGGCTATACGACCGTCGGTGTGCTCGGCGCGCGTGCGCGCAACGACAATCCCATCCCCCTCTTCGCGAGCCTGGCAGAGAATGCGGCGACGCCGGTCCGCAGCATGGTGTACGCGCTTCCGGCCCAGCTCGATACCACGGTCGCAGCGGCGCCCGCGCATCGGCGCTTCGCACTCAAGGGCGTGAAGCTGTACGTCGACGGCTCGCCGTACACCGGGGGGGCCGCGTTTGCCGATCCGTACCGTGATACACCCCTCACGCGCGAGCGCATGGGGTTGCTCCCGGGGCATCGTGGTCACGTGATGTACGAGCGGGCCGCTCTCCGCGACGAGGTGCGACGTCATCACGTCGCTGAAAGGCAGATCGCGGTACACGTCCAGGGCGAGGTCGCCATCGATCTCACCCTCGACGTGTTCGAAGAGGTGCTCGCGGAGCAGCCGCGCGACGACCATCGGCATCGCCTCGAGCACAACGCCTTGATCACCGACGCGCAGCTCGCTCGAGCCAAGCGCCTCGGCCTCACGCCGAGCTTCTTCATCGACCACATCTATTTTTATGGCACGAGTCTCCCCGACATCGTCGGTCCGCAGCGTGCCGCGCGCTTCATGCCACTGGGGTCGGCTCTCCGCGCCGGACACCGGGTATCGATTCATACCGATAACCCCGCAACGCCCATCGGGCCCTTCCGGGCGCTGCGGACGGCGGTCACGCGGTCGACACGTGGCGGCGACACGGTGCTCGGCCCGGAGGAGCGCGTCTCGATCTACGAGGGCCTCGAGGCGCTCACCATCGATGCGGCGTGGCAGATGTTCGAGGATGAGGAGCGCGGGTCGCTACGCGCGGGGAAGGTCGCCGATTTCGTCGTGCTGTCGCGCAATCCGCTGGACGTTCGAGCAGAGGATCTCGATGCGATCGAAGTCGTCGAGACCTGGATCGACGGCGCGCGTGTCCGGACCTCTCCCTGGACCTGGGACAACGCCACGCTTGCGCTCCGGGTTGCGGCCTCGATGGCCCGATCGCTGCTGTTTGGGGAGTAATCCCGGCGGATCAGGTCGGCGGGGGACTCGAATGCGTCGGATCGGTGCGGGTGTCCAGGTGCGCGTGCTGTGCCGCCCAAGCCGCGATCTCGGGAAGGAGGCGGTCGAGTTCGTACTCGAGATCGCGGAGGGCGTCGTCAACGTCGTCCAGACCGTGCGTATTGCCCATGCGCTCGAGCCGGTGAGCCGCATCGTGCGCCGGGAAGCTGCTTAGTGAGGCGAATGAGCCACGGAGCTTGTGAGCGGCCTCCTCGATCGCCTTGGCATCGCGCTCCTCGACGGCCTGTTTCATCACGAGGAGTGACTCCGCCGCCTGCACCGGCAACAGTCGCGTCAGCGCGAGCAGGATGGGGGCACGGCCACCCAGGCGTTTGAGGGTCGCCTCATGATCGAAGATCTTCCGCTCCGCGGAACGCGGTGGCATGGCCGGCGTCTCGGGCGTCTCCGGCGCGTCGGTTGAGGCTGAGGGTGTGTCCCGTGAGGTTGACGGCAGCCAGCGTTCCAGTGCGCGTGCGAGATCCGCAGTCTCGACCGGTTTGGGCAGATGGTAGTCCATGCCGGCCGCGAGGCAGAGTTCGCGGTCTGCCTGCATGGCACTCGCGGTCAGGCCGATGATGGGCGTATGCCGGACCGGGGCGTCGAAGTGCCGAATGGCCCGTGTGGCTTCATAGCCGTCGACCTCCGGCATGTGACAATCCATGAAGATGAGGTCGTACGGCGTGGTGGAATGCATCCGAAGTGCTTGCGCGCCGTCGGCGGCGAGTTCGACGTCGCATCCCAGGGCTTCGAGCATCGCTCGGGCGACCTTCTGGTTCACGGCGACATCGTCCGCCACGAGGACGCGTGCGTGGATGGAGGCCTGCGGGGTGGCGTCCTCCGCGCCGGCGGCCACCGGACTGCACTCGGTGTCGGAAAGCACGTCGACGAGGGCGTGCTCGCCTACGGGGAGCCTGACCATGGCGTCGAAGCTGGTCCGGATCCCGTGCTCGTCGGAGCCCTTGGGGTTGAGGACGATCAGGCGTGTTCCAGCATCGGCCGTGATCGCTCGAACGGTCCGCGCCACCTCTCCGGGGTCGCCGTCGCAGTCGCGGGTATCGACCAGAACGACGCTGAACGGTTCCGCGGCTGATTCGATCGCACGTAGGGCGTCGGTGCCAGTCTCGACTTCCGTCACACTCATGTGCCAGGTCTCGAGCTGCTCGCACAAGGCGGCGCGGGTGGCGGGACGGGCGCTCAGGATGAGCACCCGCGCGCCGCTGAAAGCCGGATGCTCGGCTCGGGCGGGCGCCGCCTTGGTATCGCGTGGAAGGTGTACGCTGAACCAGAACGTCGAGCCCACCCCAGCTCTACTCTCGGCGCCGATCGTGCCCCCCATCATCTCGGTGAGCTGGCGCGAGATGGCGAGGCCGAGGCCGGTGCCTCCGAAGCGACGCGTCGTGGAGGCGTCGGCTTGCGTAAACTTCTCGAAGAGCCTTGCGACCTCGTCTTCGGCAATGCCGAGACCCGTATCGGCGACAGCCACACGTACGCCGGTCTCGCGAGGACCGACGGCTTCCGCCGTGACCGAGATGACGATGTGCCCACTCTCGGTGAACTTGATCGCGTTGCTCACGAGGTTGGTCAGGACCTGGCGCAATCGGTGTGCGTCCCCCACCAAGTAGCGCGGTGCCTCCGGAGCGTAGCGAACAACGAGATCGAGGCCCTTGTCGAAGGCGCCCGGGGCGAGCAACTCCGCAACCTGTTCGGCGAGGGTCCGGAGATCGAGCGGGGCGGGCTCCAGCGCGAGCTTTCCGGCTTCGAGTTTCGAGAGATCGAGGATGTCGTTGATGATCGTCAGAAGCGCCGTTGCGGAGTGTCGCGTCGTTTCGACGAGGTCGAGTTGCGTGGCGTCGAGCTCTGTACGTCGGAGAAGGTCGGTAGTGCCGATGACGCCTACCATCGGCGTCCTGATCTCATGACTCATGTTGGCGAGGAACTCCGACTTGAGTCGGGTCGCCTCGAGCGCCGCCGCTTTCGCCTCGGCAAGCATCGCCAACTGTCGTCGAATGGTGCGGGTAATGAGCGAGGCCAGGAGGAGGAATGCCGTTCCGCCGATCAGGCTCCACAAGACGGCGTCCCGCAGCGCGACGTCGAGCGCCCTGTGCACTCCTGCTTCGAGTTGCTCGGTGAGCGCCTGTGCCGAATGCCCCAACTCGGCGTTCAATGCGTCCAGCCGGGAGAACAGGGCGTCGGTCTGCGCGGTCAGTGCCTCCTTCTCGAGGCGAAACTCGAGTACGCTGCGGCGAAACGCGTATAAACCGTCGCGCCCGACACGGACCGTTTGATGCGCGACATCGAGCGAGAACCCGCTGCCGAAGAAGGCAGTCTGTAGCTCGTACAGTGTCGCCGGCGAGACCATGCCCGCCGCCGAGGGGTCCGCGTTCAGCGAGGGCAGGTTGCGCGCGAGCCGGTCGAGACTGAGCTTCAGCTGATTGTCCTTGAGGTTGGTGAGATTGTCGACGTTCTCCTCGCCCGCCAGCCGTTCCGCGAGTGTCGCGAGATCGGCGACCTCGCCTTTGAGGGTTGCCAGGGTCCGACGGGTTTTCAGCGGCTCGACCGGTGCGACGGACGCGCCTTCGGCGCGGGATTTCCGTACTTCGATTGCGCGTCGGAGGTTGTGTCGTCCCTGGAGAACGTCGAGGGTTCCGCGAAGGGCGCTCAGCAGCTCGCGTACCCGGTGGACCGGGTGTTCGGTCTCGATCTGCTCCCGTACGACGTCATAGCGCGTGCGCCAGTTGACGGCCTGGCCCCAGAGGTCCCGAAGCTTGTCCTCCGTTGCTTCGAGGTGCGCGAGCGTTTGCGCGACGCTGATGTGCGGATCGGTGCTGCGGAGGCGTCGAATCAACTGGAAGAACTCGTCGATCATTGCGCGGTTCGGGGGCTCTCGTCGCTCCGGATCCATCAGGTTCTGAATCTCGGCGAGGGCTCGTCCCTCGGCGTGTCCGATGGCGCGCGAGGCCTCGATGAGCTGTGCTCCTCGAGCGACCGACCGTGCCGTTTCATGGCGGACGTCTACGAGCGTCCAGCCGGTGCGTCCGAGGGTGCCCACGATCGAGCTGAGGCCGATCGCGACCAGACCCCAGAGCAGCCAGACGACGCGTCCCCCATCGCCGCGAGAGCCAAACATCATTGCGCCTCGACGACGTCGCTGATCTTCGCCCAATCGAAGGGGAGGAACTTCCCGTCGCGCATCACGGTGGGCCATACGCGATGGCTGGCCTGATGTTGCGAGGCACTCAGTCGCAACTGTTCGCCGATGCCTGGATCGAAGGATCCGAGGCCCTCGAGCGCATCGACGATGCTTTCACGATCGGGGGTGCCCTCGATCGACTCGAGCGCGGTCACCAGAATGCGACAGGCCAGGTAGCCCTCGAGCCCGCCGAACGTCGGAGTCGCGTCCGGGTTCTGCGCGCGCAGATCCTCGCGATAGTCCGTGACGATGGGGAGTTCCGACTCGGCGGGATGCGGCACGACCTGCGTGACGATGACGCGCGCAGACGAGTCGACGAGTTCGCGCGCCAAGGGGGCACTGCCGACGAAGGAGACGTTCAGGAAGAGACTCTCGAGCCCAGCTTGTTCCGCCAGCCCGATGAACTTGGCGCAGGGTGCATACGCTCCCACCATGATGATGGCGCGCGGCGCGGGGTCGTGCATCAGCACGTCCGCGAGCGCGTTCTCCACGGCGACCGTATTGCGCTCGTAACGCACATGCAGGACGTCGTGATCGTTCGCGAGTTCGTGGCGCTTGAGTGCGGCGATGCCCCCGGCGAAACCCGCATCGCCATACCCGTCGCGCTGGGTAAAGAACGCGATCTCCTCGGGTCGGAGGCCGGCGCCGGTGATCAGCGCATCGATCATGGCGGCCGTCTCTTCGGCGTAGCTGGCGCGATAGTTGATCACGTAGCGGTCTGGTGGCGTGCGGCGCAGCACGCCGGCGCCGGTGAACGCAGCGTAGAAAAGCGTGCGCTGCTCGTTCGCGATCGGAATCGCGGCAATGGCCGTCGGGGTTCCTACGTTGCCTATGACCGCGAGTACGTGGTCGCGCTCGATGAGTTGACGCATCTGTGGGCCGGTGCGGACCGGCTCGTAGCCGTCGTCGACTGCCGTGAGCGCCATGGGACGCCCCTTGATCCCGCCGTTCTGATTCGCGCGCTCGAAGCAGGCGAGCACCCCCGCACGCATGTTCTGTCCGAGGTCCGCGGCCGGGCCGCTGAGTGCTGTGGACATGCCGAACCGAAGCTCCTCCCTCGTCGTCGCCGCAGCGGGCGGTGTTCCGAGGAGGCAGGCGAGTACCGTGACCGCAGCGCGGCGACTCCAGAGGACCGTCCGTATCGTTCGGTCACTCCCCGACGCTTCGCGTAGCATTCCTTCGACTTCGTTTCGGTTGTGCAGCATGGCTATTGCCGTTCGACAAGGTCTTCGGCCGTTGTGCCACGCATCTTGAGTAGGAGTACCCGTTGAAATCGTAACGTACGGAGTCTTTCTTGAGGTACCCGGGACTCCTCCCTACCCGGGGAGACGTCAAAGTTTTGACACCGGGCGACCTGCTACTCCGGTCGGGCGCAATCCTTGGATCGTCTCGATATGGTCGTGGTCGTGGCTGCTCGTCCCGACCGATGACACGTGAAGCGAGAGATTGTCTCGACGGCGTCAGGCGGTGGCGAACGCGAGTTGGGCGAGCGCGACGGTACAGGCCGTCTCGACCCGGAGAATTCGCGGGCCCAGGCTGACCGGCGTGAAGCCGCACGCACCGAGGGCGTCGACCTCGTAGTCCGTCCACCCACGTTCCGGTCCGATCGCAATCGCAGCGCGGCCCGTGCCGGTGAAGGCGCTCGCCGCTCGCGTGGTCGCGGACGGGTGGGCGACCAGCCGCGTTCCCGGACCCAGGATCTCGTCGAGATCGTCCTCCACGAGTGGCTTGAAGCGAGGAAACACGTGCACCGTCGGCAGACGCGTGTCGCAGGCCTGCTCGAGTCCGGCCCACAAGTGTGGCGTGTGGCCCTCGGGATCGAGGAGGGCCGTCTGGAAGTAACTCTTGTCGACCCGCCACGAGCGTGTGAGCACGATCTGCCCCACGCCCAGGGTCGTCACGTGCTCGAGGATTCTGGCCAGGACCTTGGGTCGCGGCATTGCCAGGAGGAGATCGAACCGTGGGCGCTCCGGTGTAGGTTGGTTGAGCTGGTACTCGATTTCTACGATCCGCTGATGACGATCAACGAGGACGACCCGACCCTCCCCCATCGGGCCATCGACGACACCTACGCGCAGGATGCGACCGACCTCGCATCCCATGACGTCGATCAGGTGTGCGGCCCGCGATCCTTGCAGTCGGGCGCGCTCATCGGTGTAGCGCTCGACTCGCGTCAGGAGAACGAGATTCAATGGTCGTTCGACCGGAGCAGGGGTCTGCGCCACTCGGTGAACGGCACCGGGGCGAGAGCGGTGACGCCGCACATTTTCTGTCGGCCGCTGGTCGCGCCGATGCTCGAGACCTCGCCGCTCACGCTGGGTGCCGCCCTAGGGCGCGTCCTTCCAGACGCCGATGGCTCGGTCCTGACTGAAGGCGTCGACCTCCGAGTTTGTGTAGCCGAGCTCGGCGAGCAGTTCTGCGGAGTGTTGGCCGTGCACGGGCGGCGCCAGTCGAACGTTGCCGGGCGTTCCGTGGAGCTTGAGCGGGACGCCTGTTACCTGGATCGCACCGAGCTTCGCGTGCTCGACGGTCGCGATCATGTCGTTGTGGAGAATCTGCGGATCGTCGATCACCTCGGGAATCTCGTTGACCGGCGCAGCCAGCACGTCGGCGGCGATCAGGCGGGCGAGAAGCTCGTCACGGGCGAACGCTCGAGTGCGTGCGCTGACCGCGGCGTCGAGAGCGTCCTCGTTCTGTAGCCTGACGTCGATGGTCGCAAAGCGGGGGTCCTCCGGCCAGTCGGCGTCGAGAGCGGCCGCGAGATGTTTGAAGAATTTGTCGGATGGGCAGGTGATGACGATGCGCTTCTCGTCCCGTGTCGGGTAGACGCCCGACGGCGCGAAGTATTGGCTGCGGTTGCCAGTGCGGGGTGGCGCGTCGCCGGTGACGAACGTGTAGCCGAGACCGCTGGCCATCGCGTGGGTGAGGGCGTCGAGGAGTGAAACGTCGATCTGCTGTCCCTTGCCGGTCTGGTCGCGGGCGCGGAGCGCCGTGAGGACGCCGGTCACGACGATGGCCGAGGTCAGCACGTCGACCATCGGCACGGTCACGCGCACGGGGTCTCGATCGGACTCGCCGTTCATCGCGAGGAGTCCGGCGTAGCCTTGCGCGAGAAAGTCGATGCCCGGCCGGCCAGCGTAGGGGCCGTCCGGTCCGAAGGCCGTCACGCCCACCCAGATGATGTCGGGGCGGTGCGTGCGGACCTGCGCGTACGCCAACTCCAGTCGCGACAGCGCCGGCTCGCGGATGTTCGTGATCAGGACGTCGGTGGTCTTCGCGAGGCGAGCGAAGACTTCACGCGCGTCGTCGCGGCGGAGATCGAGGACGAGCGAGCGTTTGTTGCGGTTCAGGCTCAAGAACGGCGAATGCTCCCCGTCGCGTTCGGGGCCGAGATGGCGACTGTCGTCGCCGTAGTGCGACTCGACCTTGATCACGTCAGCGCCGAGGTCGCCGAGTAGCGTTGCGGCGTACGGACCGGCGAGCATGGTCGCCATGTCGAGAACGCGAAGACCCGCAAGCGGGCCAGGTGCCGTGTCGCTCATGTGTGCTCCCGGGGCGCGGCGACCGGAGCATCGACGCGTACGCTCCGGGCCGCAGTGATGGTCTCGCTCAGAGGATGGTTCCTCCGGCCTTCAGCTCGCCGATCTTGTCCCAGTCGTAGCCGAGCGTTTCGAACAGGATCAGCTCCGTGTCCTGGCCGAGCTGTGGGCCGAGGGTCTCGACGACGCCAGGCGTTTTGCTGAAGCCCACGGGGAGGCCGCGGACCTTGACCTCGCGATCCACTTCTTCGCAATGCGCGTTGAGGAGGTAGTCGTTGTCCCAGGCCTGCGGGTCGGCGGCGAGCTCTTTGAAGGTGACGATGGGGCTCGCGTCGATGCCGGCCTTCGTCCACCGGTTCATCCATGCACTCGCATCGCGCGTCGCGATGCGAGTATCGAGCTCGGCGACGAGGGCCGTGGCTTGCGTGCGTCGTTGTTCGGGATCGGCGAAGCGCGGATCGGCGACGAGCGCCCCGGCGTCGAGCGATTCGCACAATGCGCGCCAGGGCGCGTCCTCGTTTGGCACGCACAGGAACATCCACTGATCTTTCGCCTGATACGTGTTCCAGAGCGGATTGTCCGGTTCGGTGCGCGAGACCGGCCGCGCGTAACGTTGGTTTCCGGTGGCGAGATAGGCCTGCAGGGTTGGAGCGGCCATGAACGTCTGCGCGCCGTAGAGCGAGGCGTCGAGGAACTGACCCTGACCGGTCGCCTCGCGTGCGTACAGTGCGAGCATGATGCCGAGCGCGGCCATCATCCCACCCATGGCGTCGCCCGAGCCCATGCCAAGGTAGATCGGCGGCTGGCCGGGCTCGCCCTGACGGGCCATGACCCCGATCAGGGCCTGCACCGTCATGTCGAAGGATGGCTTGGTGATGCGACCATAGGGGCCGTAGCCGCTTCCCATCGCGTAGATCAGACGCGGATTGAGCTTGGCGAGTTCGTCGTAGGTGACGTTCCATTTTTCGAGCGCCTTGGCGCTGAGATTGGTCAAGAACACGTCCGACGTCTCGACGAGCCGATGCGCGATCTCTTTCCCGTCCGGGGTGTTGAGATCGACGGCCATACTCTTCTTGTTGCGGTTGATGACCAGGAAGTACTGATTCCAATCGCCGATCGCGAGCGCCTTGATGCTGCGGACGCCGCGGGCGAAGTCGCCGCCCTTCGGGCTCTCGAGATGGATCACTTCAGCCCCGAGGTCGGCCAGGTGCTGGCCGGCGACCGGACCTTGGAACCACATCGTGAGATCGAGGACGCGAATACCGTCGAGAGGACCTGCCATCGTTATCGCGCCCTCAGCCGAGGACGCCCTCCTGTTCGAGCGCGGCGATGTCGTGCTCGGAGTAGCCGAGAAGCTCCCGGACGATCTCGGCGGAGTGTTGACCGCGCCGGGGCGCGTTCGCACGCAGGCGTGCGGGTGTATCGGTCATGAAGATGGGGAAGCCCAGGGTACGGAGCGGTCCGAGGCTGGCGTCGTCGAGATCGAGGATGTAGCGATTGTCGCGGGCCGAGGGATCGGTTGCCGGGTATTCGTAGTCCTCGATGACATCCGCGGACATCTGCCGCTCGTTGAAGATCTGTCGCCAGTATGCGGCCGGGTGTTGTTTGAATGCCGCGTCGAGGGCCGCGATCAGCGCCAGTCGATTGTCGTTGCACCGCTTGTCGTGCGTGTCGAAGCGCGGATCGGCGACGTCGAGACCCGTGATCTCGGCGAGGGCCGGCCACCACCGATCGGTGTCGGGCATCGTGACGGCGATCCACAGCCCATCTTGGCTGGGGTACAGGACGCCGCTCATGGGATTGCCGGCGTCGAGTCGGGATACGGGCTGCAGCAGTCGATCCTCACCGATCGCCAGGTACGCTTGCAGGTCGAGGCTGGCACCGTACATGTTGCCCGCAAGGAGCGATGCGTCGACCCGCTGCCCTTCACCCGTCTTCTTTCGATGGAAGAGCGCGACGACGACGCCGTAGGCGAGCATGACGCTCGTATACATCTGCCCGTGCCCTGCGTAGACCGGCGGCTGGTCGGGTTGCGGCAGCAGCGGCATCATTCCGGCTCGCGCGGCCGCCAGTTCATCAATCGGTGGCAGGCCGGCGTCGGGGCCCTTGGGGCCGAAGCCGGAGCCCTGCGCGTAGACGGTGTCCGGACGTGCGGCGGATACCGAAGCGTAGTCCAGCCCCTCGGCCGTCAACTCCGTCTCGAGCCGGTCGGTGATGACGACGTCGACCTTGGCCGCAAGTGCCTGCAGGAGATCCCGTCCGCGCTCACCCGCGCGATCGACCGCGAGGCTCTTCTTGTTGCGATGCACCAGATCGAACGTGTGGTTCCAGGTGCCATGCGCACCTGCATCGCCTTGCGTATCGTGGGGCTCGACGCGAACGACCTCGGCCCCGAAGTCCGCGAGCAGGGCAGCCGCCATCGACCCCCACAGCTGCGTCGTCAGATCCAACACGACGACATGTTCGAGCGCCACGCTCATAGCTGGGAATGCGCCATCGTGTCGGTAGTCCTCCGTTGGGATGTGCGTATTGCGGTCACGACCATGGGTGGGCTGTCCGGCGGAATGCGACGGGAGTGAGTGCGGCTGACGACCCGGTCGAGGTGCAATCTCGAAGCTGCGGTGTACCACAAACGATCGTTTGTTTTCCAGGGCGGGAACCGGACCGCCTTTCCGGACGCGTGCGGTGCCCGGATCGTCGTCGCTGCAAGGAGGGCCCGCTCCCGGGCGCTGCCACCGGGCCTCGCCCGCTATCATAGTGTCAGCCGTGACAAAGGGCGTCATGCGCGGCACACCCCCGCCAACTCCGCCTGCTCCAGGCGCATAGAGAACGCGGGCATTGCGCTGCGCCAGCGTCGAGATCGCGCGGCCCGGTCCTTGCTCATCTGACCTGCGTTGGCTCCCCCTCAGGGGAGTCGCAAGATCGGGAAGGATGGCGGAGACCATGCGAGTTGCGAAGACCGGCCTTTTGTCGTGGGCCATGACGCTGGCGGCGCTGTGTACGCTCGTCGTGCCCGTTCCCTCCGTGGAAGCCGGATGTGGTTGTGCGAAGCCGGCGCCCCCTCCCGGGCCGATCCGCCCGTCGTTCGCGTCACCCGGACGTGAGATCTCGTTGTTCGCGCCGAGCTTCGTCGTCGGGCAGACCTATGACGTCAAGTTCGGCGCGGGAAGCGCGAGTCAGGTGACGGCGGTATTGAAGCGCGACTTCGCGGACGGGGTTCTCAAGCCGCAGCTGGTCATTGCAGCGCCTGCCTTGCCTGCAGGCCCGACAGCGATCGTGGTGGCCCTGGGTTCGGCGATCGTGCTCACGATTCCCGACACCGACTTCACCCTGTTGCCGCCGCCGCTCCCACTCCTCGAGGGCCACGTGAAGACGTTGGCGAAATCGTACCGGGCGGTGGCCGGCGCGGACGGGACCATCTACCTCCCGCTCGACATCTCTCCGATTGCAGCCGCGATGAAGTTCGACGGGCGCGCGATTGGCCACCGGCTCGTCTTCGGTGCTGACGATGTCGTCATCTACAACACGCAAGGGGTGTTGATGCAGCTGCTCGAGCTCGCAGACGAGGGGGTGCTGTACGAGATCGACGACGCGGTCGACGAAGAGGGGGATGCCGACGACGACGAGGGCACGCTGTCGTCGGCCCGCAGCTTCCGGATGACCTACAATCGGCACGAGTTCGAAACCTATCGCGACAAGCACGAGCATGATCCCGACTTCGCGATGGATCCGACCGACCCTGCGTGGCACGCGGACGGGTCGCGTCACATCGACCACCATCATCTCGTGATTGCCATCGACGCCGCGGTGGTCCCGAACGCCGACGGCACGAGCGGATCGACCGCGGTGCCCGGCCTGAGTCCGGAGTTCAATTTCCGAATCAAGACCAAGCCCGCGGACGGACCACCAGCCGCGTTGGTCAAGCGTACTATCGACTGGTCGACCGTGGTGGAGAATCCGGGCGGAGCCCGCGCCGCGATTTCGTGCGCTGCCGCGCCGGTCGTGCCGTGCCGCCAGCCGGTCGACGGTGGGAAGGGATCCCTCGAGATCAGGGATCGCAACAACGATCGGCGTGACTCCTTGGTGTGGCGTTGGAAGCGGGGCGCCGAGACGAATACCGCCGACTTCGGTGACATGCTGCGGGATCACGGTTTGGCCGTGTGTCTCTATGACGAATCCGGAATCGCGCCCGCACTCGTGTTCGACGCGATGGTGGATATCGGTACCAAGTGCACTCGCGGTTCGAAGGAGAAGCCGTGCTGGCGGGGCTTAGGTGCGCCGCGAGGCTCGCGCGGTTTTCGCTATCGTGATCGCGCGGGCGCGTCCGGCGGGATTACGAGCGTGCTGCTCAAGGCGGGCGATGCCCGGAAAGCAGGCGTGACTGTGACGGCGCGCGGGGAGGCGCTCGCGACGCCGACGCTCCCACTCAACGTGCCGCTCCGGATGCAGTTGCAGACCACGACGGGCCAGTGCTGGGAGGACAGCTTCGCTGGTACGATCAAGAAGAACGACTCCGCGAGGTTCAAGGCGAAGTCCGAGTAGCGACTCCCGGCGAAGGCCGAGTAGCGACTCCCGGCACTACTCGGGGCGGCGGGGCCGGACGAGGACCTCTTGGGAGATGGTCGCTACTTGGCGGCCGGTCCCGGAGAAGACCGAGCCGACGGACAATCCGTGCGTACCGACCAGGCTGCGGCAGGTGAAGTCGTGCAGGTGCCAATCGGAGATACGCGCTTGATGGTGGAACCAGATGCTGTGATCGAGGCTAGCGCTCCAGAACGCCTCGTGCGCGGTCTCGCGTGGTGGTCGTGCGGGATGGCGCGCGAAGACGGCGTCGGTGGGGAGGTCGTCCGAGAGGTAGGCGAGGGCGCACGCGTTCAGGACCGGATCGTCGCCGATGTCGCCGATGAGTCGCAGCCACGCACCGATGCGTCCAGGGCCGATGTCCGCGCCGAGAAACCGCCGCCCGATCAAAGGACTCCAGCCGTCTTCCGCGAGGTCGTCAGGTGCGGTGACCGTGGGCATCTGCTCGGTGTGTACATCGGGCGCCTCGGCGGGCAGGTGAAACGAGGCCGAGAGATTCAGGATCGCGCCGCCTGATTGGCGTGCGACGACGCGTCGGGTGACGAAGCTTCGTCCGTTGCGAATGCGGTCGACCTCGAGACGAATGGGCTCTGCGGCGTCACCGAGACGAATGAAGTACGCGTGCAGTGAGTGGACGACGTACTCCGGCTCGACGACGAGAGCGGCGGCCCGGAGTGCCTGCGCGACGATCTGTCCACCGTACAGCCCTCCCCACGGGTAGCGCGGTCCCGTGGCGACGAAGGTGTCGGCCCCGTGCGCCTCGAGCGTCATCATCGTGCGGAAATCCATAGCTCTCGGCCTCCGGGGGGTCGTGTGGGCTACGAGTCCGGTTGGTCGACCGTACTCGGGGCGTCCGGGGCCTCTGATTCCGCCGCCGGTGTCTCTGGCGCCGGCGCTGGGATCTGCTCCGCGGAGGTCGCGCGCTCGGCGGCGGCGGCGCGCAGCGCGCGTCGGAGTGCCCACGCCGAGTCGAGGTGCTCGACGCGGCGGATGGTGAGACCGTCGAGGCGGATCAGCGTGACGTGTCCTTCCTCGGTGGGAAAGCTGGCGGTCGCGTCGCCCTCACGGTCGAGGAACATGCGGTACGGACGTTTCCGCATCGCGGGGACCGCGAAGAAGCGCGTGACGAATCCCGGCATGCGGGCAATATCTGCCACGTAGATGACCCCTGCCTTGTCCAGCAGGTGCTCGCCGTTCTCGGCGAGCGCTTCCTTGGCGACCTTCGAGGCGTCCATGTCGCGCGTGAACAGGACCATCCAGGTCGTGGCGTCGATCTGCCCTGGCGCGTCGTGCTGGTCGTTCAGTGTGAGGGCGGGCAGGTTCGTACCGGGGCCGAGCCCAGCGGCCGGGACGGCGTGGGCCGCTCCCAGGAGTACGACGACGATGGCTGCCATCATCAAGGATCGCATGGGCGGATCGTAACAGGCGCGTGGCCAGCATCAAGAGCGGGCCTGCGCTCGTGGCTACGACAGGAGGAGCTTCGGGAGTGCGGTCCCGGTACGGAGTTCGTGCAGCGCGTAGGGTCCGATGCGAAAGGGCAGCCACGCCAGGGTCGGGGCGGGCGCCGTGCACCTCTCCTCGGGAGGGCGCCCATCGGATTGTAGCCCTGCGAGGACGAAACGCGCGAAGGCGGCACCGTCGGCTCGATCGAGATGGCAGCGGCCAAGTGTCAGCTCGCAGTCGGCGAGGTCGGGCGGCTCGGCCGCGACCCGGGTCAGGCTCTGCCCCAGGTCCACGGCCCGGCGAAGATTCCGGAAATGAAATGCCGGTGCGAAGACGCGTTCGTGTGTGGCGGATCCTGCGCGCTCGAGAATCCAGACGGGCAGCATTTCGTGTTCGCTCTCGGTGCCTGCCGGAATGGGCCCGACCACGTAGGGGATCGGCGCGAGCGCGTCGCCGCTCAGCTGCCAGGCGCGCGTGCAGGCCTTGCAGTGGAACACGACCTGGTCGGGATCCTCGGGCAGATCCCAGCCGCAGTTCGGACAGACGAGGGGTCGGAAGCCGAGGGTCCGGACGGCCTGCGCCCCGGGCGACGCGAGCCGCGCCAGGGCCTCCGGTTCGACGTCGTCGGCGACGATCGAGCTTGCCGTGCCATCGACGATCACACAACGACGCCGATCGGCCGCACCGACCTCGACGACCCAGTATGGAAAGTAGATCACCGAGAGATGACGGGCGAGCATCGTGGTGTGCAGCAGTGCCGCGTCGTCGGACGTGGTTCCTGGCTCGAGGTCGAGCGCCGAGTCGGCGGCGCGGGTGGGGGCCACGACGGTCGCCGCCGGGTCGGGACGGAAGAGTTCGAGGCGGAGGGCGCTCGGTCGGATTCCGAGCGAGTAGCTGGCCAGGCCCGCTGCGTCACAAGCCGTGACGTTGCGCTCGATCCAGCGTCCCGAAAATACCGGCGCGTGTAGCGGACGGGGCTGGCGTGCGATGGCGGTCGCAATCACGAGTAGCTCGGTCTCTCCGTTGGCAAAGCGGGGCGCCGCGCGTGGACGTTGCCGTTCCGGCTCGGGGGCGCGTGTCCACCGGAGTTCGATCCCGGTGAGCCGGTAGTACGGGAAGAGAAAGAGGCGAGGGTCGCCCACGTGGCGATGGGCCCCATCGTTCGGCTGCGCAAAGCGTACCAGCGAGCGCGCTTCGGCCGGTGCGACGCTGGGGGTGATCTGATAGCTCAGGGTATGACCGCGGCCGGTGACTGCCAGGTGAGCACGGCAGTGCCCGCAGCGGGTGGCATTTGCGGTCTCGCCCAGTTCGAGTGGGGCGCCGCAGCGTGGACACGACGTGGCGACGACGACCGACGCCGCGTCCCCTTGGGGCGCCGGCGTCACGGCGTCGGTGGAGTCTCGGACGCTGGGCTGACGCGATCACCGCAGTGAAAGCAGAACCGTGTGCCAGCCGGCAGCTTGGTGTCGCACTTCGCGCAATGCAGCTCGGCGCCGAGATCGAGGCCACATGACGAGCAGAACCTGGCCTGGGCCGTGACGTTCTTGTCGCAGCTCGGGCACTTCTTGATGACGACCATCTGATGGCCGCAGTGGGCACAGAAACGCGCGTCGATCTGGACTTCGCCGTGACACTCATCGCAATGGACGACGCCACGCGCGACGATGTCATCGATCTCGGTGCTTTGATCACGGATGCTCTTGAAGAGCAGTCCGGGGAGCATCATGCCGAGACCCGCCCCCACACCGAGTCCCATGCCCGACGCGGCTGCGCCGCCTTCACCGGAGCCTGATCCGCCCTCGTCGAGCCCTCGCGCGGCCTTGAACTTCAGGAAATCGTCGAGGTTCCCAACGGCGCCCATGCCGCTCCGTGCGTCGATCATCTGTTGCACCTCGTCGGGCGGGGTGATGCGGTTGATCAGGAAGTCGACCAGCTCGATGCCGTACTTCGTGAAGTCGGCTTCGAGGCGGTCTTTCACCGCGACGCCCATCTCGTCGTACCGGCTTGGCAGGTCGAGGATGCTCTCGACGCGCTCGCCCAGAAAGTCGTTCAGACGGGAGACGATGACCTCGCGGAGATAGTCCTCGATCGCGCTCGTTGCGAAGGAGCCCTGCGTGCCGACGAGCATGTTCACGAACAGCAACGGCTGCGTGATCCGGATCGTGAAGGCCCCAAACGCACGGAGGCGTACCAGGCCGAGCTCGCGATCCTTGAACGCGACGGGATCCTTCGTGCCCCAGCGGAGGTTCGTGAAGACTTTGAGATTGACGAAGTAGGCTTCGGCCCGAAATGGACTCGTGAAGCCCCACGGCAGTGACAGCACCTTCGTCAGGATCGGCAGATTCAGCGTCGAGAGGGTGTGGCGTCCGGGCCCAACCACGTCGAGGCCTTTGCCGTCGCGAAAGAAGATAGCGGCCTGGCTGTCGCGGACGATCAGCTGCGCGCCGAACTTGGTTTCGCCCGAGCCCTCCTCGGGGACACGGTGGACCAGCTCCTCGCCCGTCTCATCGAGCCACTCGATGACCTCCATGAACTGCGACATGTCCGCCTCCTTGGGTGCCGTGCGCGTGTGGCACGCGTCCATACTATTTCGGCCGTTTCTGGGCAGAGCTTGACCTGATGCGGCGTTCGTCATGCGAGTTGCCGTGGGTTCTGGAAGCGGGGCTGCGAATGCGACATCAGGCTACGCGAGGACGATTGGCGCCGCCGGTGTCACGGCGCGAACGGGGGGTGCTGAGGTCTCGAATTCATGTCTTGACATATGAGCACATGCGCATGTATTGGAATGTGAACGATGTCTGAATCCATGAGCATGGAGACGTCGGAGCGGCTCGCCGCGACGTTCAGTGCCCTTGCCGATCCCACCCGGATTCGGCTCGTGAACGCCATCTTCGTGGGCGAGCAGTGCGTGCATGACCTCTCGCAGATGTTGGGGCTCGAGCAGTCCACCGTGTCGCACCAACTGCGGCTGCTCCGCGACCGCGGTCTGGTGCGCCGTCGCAAAGACGGCCGGCATGCCTACTACGTCCTCGACGACTCGCATGTGAAGGACTTGTTCGCGTTCGCCGTGGAGCATGCGCGCCATACTCGTAAGCAGGGAAGGAAAGAGAGGGCACGAGCCCGATGAGACTGTTCCTGGGGATCTTCTTCGTGATGTCGTTTCTGATCGTCTTTGTCCTTCGGACGTTGCTCGTCTGGCGGAGTACCGGCGTCAATCCGGTCATCCTCTCCCGTGCTGACGACGCCGATCGGTACATCATGCGTACGTTTCTGTGGGTGGAGGTGGCGCTGGTCGTCAGTCTGGCGGCCTTCATCGCGGGGCATGAGGGGCCCGGTGGAAACCTGCCGATGTTCGAGCACGACGCGGTCCGGTTGGCGGGGCTCGCGTTGGTGCTGCTCAGCACTCTCTGGGCCGCGATCGCACAGGCGCAGATGGGCGCTTCGTGGCGAATCGGGATCGACCGCCAACGTCAGACGGCGCTTGTCACGCACGGGCTGTTCGGTATCTCCCGCAATCCCATCTTCTTCGGGATGCACGTGGCGCTCGCTGGCTATTTCTTGTGCGTACCGAGCGTACTGATGTTGGCGGTGCTCCTCGTTGGCCACGTACTGATCAGCGTGCAGGTCCGGCTCGAGGAAGGGTACCTTGCGAGCAGCCACGGCGCCGCCTATGCGGCCTATCGGGAGCGCGTACGCCGCTGGGTGTAGGCTTCCTGCCCGTCCGGCGTCCCTAAGCGCAGGCCGGATTCGCTGGAAGACCCGGGCCGAACGCGTCATAAGGGGCCGTTGCGTCGGTGCGTGGAGCGCCCGCGGCAAGAGGGCGGGTCGTCCCCGAACGAGGAGAGAGATGGGATACGAGAAAGAACTCGAGGTTGCGGTCGCCGCCGTGCGTGATGCCTGTCGCGTTTGTCGCACGGTGCAGGCCGACCTGGTGACGGCGGCTACGATCGAGAAGAAGGACAAGAGCCCGGTGACGGTCGCCGACTTCGCGTCGCAGGCTGTCGTCTGCGCTGCGCTCGTCGAGGCGTTCCCGACCGATCGTGTCGTTGGTGAAGAGGCGGCGACGGCGTTGCGTGACGGGGATGGCGCAGCCGATCTACGTGCCAAGGTGGCCGCGGCGGTGCGGAGCATCCGCGGCGCGGAGACGAGCGAGGAGGCGGTTCTCGATGCCATCGACCACGGTGGATGGACGCCTCCGGCGGGTGGTGCCGACCGGTTCTGGACGCTCGATCCGATCGACGGCACCAAGGGCTTCCTGCGCGGCGAGCAATACGCGGTCGCGCTCGGATTGATTGTCGACGGGCGTGTCGTCCTGGGCGTCCTTGGCTGCCCGAACCTGTCTGTGGGCGACGGGGATGCGCGCGGCGTGCTCATGACCGCCGTTCGCGGCGCCGGCGCCACGCTCGTGGCGCTCGACGATCCGAACGCCGCGGTGCACCCGGTGCAGGTCGCTCAGGTGACTGAGACCGCGGGCGCGCGCTTCTGCGAGTCCGTCGAGTCGGGCCACTCCGATCAGGGGTCGGCGTCGCGGATTGCCGTCCATCTCGGGATCACGGCGGAACCCTACCGCATCGACAGCCAATGCAAGTACGCTGCCGTCGCGCGTGGCGACGCGTCGATCTATCTCAGGCTTCCGACCCGCGCCGATTACCAGGAAAAGATCTGGGACCACGCCGCCGGTATGATCGTCGTCGAGGAAGCCGGCGGTCGTGTCACCGACATCGACGGCAACGACCTCGACTTCGCTCGTGGGCGGACGCTCGAAAAGAACCAGGGTGTCATCGCGACGTGTGGCCCGATTCACGATCGCGTCGTCGCGGTCGTGCGCGAGGTGCTCGACCGGTAGGAGGCGGGTCCTTCGATGAAGGAGCCCGCCTCCACGTTTCGTTCGCTCAGGAGTCGGCGCTCAGCTCCTCGTCGATGATCGCCTTGAACTGCTCGAAGGGCTGCGCCCCCGAGAGCATACGGCCATTGATGAAGAACGCGGGCGTGCCATCGACGCCGACGTTGCCGCCATCGACGAAATCCTTCTCCACTTCATCCTTGAAGGTGCCGTCGTCGAGGCAGCTGTCGAATTTGCCCTGGTCCAGTCCAAGCTCGCCGGCGTAGCGCTTCAGGTCGGCCGCGGCGAGCGCTGATTGATTGTTGAACAGGGTGCCGTGGTACTCCCAGAACTTACCCTGGTCGTTGGCGCAGTGCGCGGCTTCGGCGGCGGGACGCGCGTTGGCGTGGAACGGGAGCGGGTAGTCGCGGAACACGAGATGGACCTTGTCGCCGTACGCGGCCATGACCTGATCGACGACATCCTCGCCGCGCTTGCAGAACGGGCATTCGTAGTCGGAGAACATGACGATCCTGATGGGCGCATCGGCCGCGCCACCCTTCGACGGGCGTCCGGCGGAGTCGACCTCGATGGTCGGCGCTCGAAGCGCGATCTTGGTGGGATACTTGGCGCGGAGTTCGCCCAGGAACTCGGCCTGTCGCTGTCCCTGCCCCTGCTGCATCAGGTACCCGACGAGCTGCGTCCTCACTTCGTCGAGTCCGCGGCCTTGCAGCTGATCCTTTGCTTGATCGTAGAGCTGTGCGACCGCCTCGTCTGTTGGCGGGGTGACTTTCATCATCACTTCGCTCGCCACGAGTTTGTCGGTGGTCAAACTGCGGGCCGCGGCCTCCTGTTCGAGGAGTGCCTGACTCACCAGCTGCTCCAGACCGCCGCGGAGCGCTTCGTAGCGCTGATTTTCGACCGCGAGCAGCTGCGCCTTAACGGTCGCCTCGACCTCGGCGCGAGTGATCGAGCGCTCCCCAACGGTTGCGAGCACATCGCCGCCGCCGGTCGTCGTCGCCGCGGCGCTATCGCCGGCCGCTGCCGCAGGCGCGCTTCCGGGCGACACTGCCTGGGTATCGCCGGTACAGCCAGCCGCCGGTAGCAACGTCCACGCCAGCGCCAGCGTGCCGATCAGTCGTAAGTTCGTCATGGTGAATCCTCCTCTTGGGGGCGCAAGCTATGGTGGGACGGGCATTCGATCAAGTCCACTTCTGGGGCACGAGTGGCAGGCTGGGGCGGTGCGTGGCTTCTGGGCTGAGTTTTGCTCGATTCAGGTGCGCCCGACGAGGCGTCGGAAAAAGCGCACGATGGCGGTCCAGATGACGTTGAGGATGATCGGGACGATGCGGATGGAGTTATCGTCCGGCTCGGCAGGGACGGAGGCGCTGGCGGTCGAGCCTTCTGGGGCGCCGGGCGCGGCGGTGCTCGCGCCCGGCGTTTCGCCTGCGTTTTCGGGTGCCGTTTGTAGCTGGCGCTGGGCCTTCTTCACGAACTGCAGGAAGAGCTGGTGCGAGACCCCCTGAATCATGCCGCGTCCGACCTGCATGATCCGGCCGGTGAGATCGACATTGGCCGAGCCGACCACCTCGGTCTGCCCATCGGGCAGGGTGCGGAGCGTGCTTTCCATGGTTCCCTTGGCGGTGCCGCCGCCGGTCTCGCGGCCTTCGGCAACCATCTGCAGCTTGAACTGGCCCTGATCGACCTCGGTGAGGTGTACTTTGCCCTTGTAGCGCGTCGTGATGGCACCGACTTTTACCTTGATCGTTCCGTGGAACGTTCGCTCATCGACGACTTCGTCGAGCTCGGCGCCCGGCATGCACGTGACGACCTGGTGCGGGTCGAGCAGGAAATCCCATACGGTTTGGATGGGAGCGGTGACCTGGAAGGTCTCTTTGATCTCGATGGCCATGGTTCGTCCTTACTCTTGCGTTGGCGCGTTCCGACGCACGCGTTCGTAGTCTGCCGGTGTGTCGATGTCGACAGGGGGATCGCCGGCGAAGGGGATGGCCGTCAGCCACTCGGGGTGTGCGGCGATCAGGGCGCGCGCACCTGCGTCGCCGTCGAGTGCATCGACGGCGGGCCACACACTGCGCGCCAGGACCACCGGATGACCCGGTGTGCCGTTGCCGTACGTCGGGCGCACGATCGGCGTGCGCGCCGCATGGAACGCGCGCAGGGTGTCATCGATCCGCGCTGCCCCGAGTTCCGGTTGGTCGCCCAGGATGACCGCGGCAGCGGTGACGTCCGGCCCGGCGGCAGCGAGGCCCGCGTGGAGCGACGTGCTCTGTCCTTCGGCGTAGCGGGAGTTCACGATCACCTGCACGTCCTGTGTGTGCAGTGCGAGGGCTGCCTGGATCTCCTCCGCGTCATGACCGAGTACGACCGTCACCGTAGTGATCCCCCGGGCCGTGATAGCGGCGTCGATTGCATGTTGGAGCAGCGGCCGGTTGCGCAGCGGCAGGAGTTGCTTCGGTCGGCCCATGCGCTCGGCACGACCGGCAGCGAGTACCAGGCCCATGACCGGCGTGTGCTCACGCGGCGGTGTTGGTGGTGTCGACCGTGTCGGCACGAAGCGGGGATCTTCCCGTGTGGCTGTCGCCAGAGCGGACATGCATTCCCGCGCGGACGGCCACGATCTCGGCCAGAATCGAGAGCGCGATCTCGGCCGGGGTGCGCGAGCCGATGGCGAGCCCGATCGGCGCGTGGATACGGGCGAGGTCGGTGTCGGTGAAACCTTCGGCCCGGAGTTGCTCCTTGCGTCCTTCGTGCGTCCGCCGGCTCCCCATGGCGCCGATGTAGCGGACGGGCGATCGGAGGGCATGCGCGAGCGTCGGCACATCGAACTTGGCGTCGTGAGTGAGTGTGACCACGTACGACCAGGGATCGAGTGGGAATGCGGCCAGAGCCTCGTCTGGCCAGGCGCGAACGATCGTCGCATCGGGGAAGCGTTCGGCGGTGGCATACACCCCACGGGGATCGATCACCGTGACTCGAAAGCCGAGGGTGGTCGCCATGCGGGCGAGGTGCATACCCGCTTCGGTGGCGCCCACGACGACGAGCTGCGCGTGTGGCGGAAACGCCTCGAGGAATATCGTGGCCTCCGCGTCTCCATGGGGCAGGGTGACTTCGGTGGTTCCGCCCTCGGCGAGGAGCGCGTGCGCTGCTCGCACGACCGCGGCGTCGAGTGTCGGAGCGATCGTGCCGTCCGATACCGGGGCCTGGGTGTCGGGGTGACCCTGACGTTCGGCGCGTGTGGCGGCATCGTCGCGTACCGTCACTCTCCGGCCGAGGAGGGCCTTCGGCGCGAGCGCAATGCAGAGCACCGCCGGCGTGCGGTGTGTGAGGGCATCGTCGAGCGCTGTCGATGCGGCGTCGTTCTCGAACGGCTCGATCAAGACCTCGATCGAGCCGCCGCAGCTGAGCCCTACGGCTAGACCGAGGTCGTCGGCGATGCCGTAGTGTGCGATCCGTGGTTGGCCGTCGGCCAGGACTTCTGCCGCGTGCCCCGCGACGTCACTTTCGACACAACCACCACTCACCGACCCCGCGATCTTGCCGCTGGCCGTGACGAGCATCCGGGCCCCGGGTTTCCGGGGTGCCGCACGCCGGACGCGAACCAGCGTCGCGAGGGCGATCGACTCGCCGGCGCGTTGCCAGCGGTCGAGGTCAGCGCGCACGTCGTGCATGCGATCAGAATGCCGAGAGGCGGATGGGTGCGTCGCCGTCGAGCACTGCCGCCGCTACCAGCTCCTCCAGATAGCGTGTGTCCCACCAGGAGACCTGCAGTTGTTTGGCGCGGCGGAAGAAGAGCTGGATATCGAACTCGATCGTGAAGCCGATCCCGCCGTGAACCTGCTGGGCCATCGCTGTGACGTTCCGGAACGTACGGCACGCGAAGAGCTTCGCCATGGGTGCCAGGCGCGCCACGGATTTCTCCGACGCGTGCGCCCACGCCGCCTCGGAGACGAGGGTCTGGGCCCCATCGATCTCGGTCGAGCCGTCGGCCAGATAGTGGGAGATCGCTTGAAAGGCGCCGAGCGGTTTGTCGAACTGGGTCCGCGTCTTTGCGTAGTCGACGGTCATGTCGAGCGCGCGGGCGGCGCCGCCGGCTGCCTGTGCCGCCAACATGATGATGCCGTGGTGCATGGTCGTATCCCATGTCGCCCATCCAGAGCCGGCGGCGCCGATGCGGTCGCTGACCGGGACGCGTACGTCGTCGAACGCCACAAGGTACTGCGTATCGGATGCCATCGAGTACTGCTGCGTCAACGTGACGCCCGGCGCGCTTGGGTCGACGAGAAAGAGATCGACATCGGTGTCGTTCGTACCCGTGCGCGCAAGCACCAGCAGGCGATCGGCGGCGCTGGCGAAGAGCACGTGACGTTTTTCGCCAGTGAGCCGGACGGAATCGCCGTCCGGCGTCGCCGCAAGTTGCACACCCCTCGGTCCGAAGCCGCCCTTGGGCTCGAGCCACGCCGGAGTGCCGATGGCGCTGCCGGCCGCGATCTTGGGTAACCACGCCGACTGTTGCTCGTTGCTGCCCGCTCGTGCCAGGGCGCCGCCGGTCATGACGCCGCTGACGAAGAGGGGCGTGGGTGCGAGAGCGCGCCCGATCTCCTCGAAGACGATTGCGCCTTCGAGGGCGGTCTGCGCCCCGCCGCCGTGGGCCTCGGGAAGCATCAAGCCGATGACGCCGAGCTCGCCCATCTTCGTCCACAGATCACGTGGGTAGCCGGTGGGGTCGTCTTCGAGCTTGCGGACGACGGCGACGTCGCAATACTGTTCACAGAGTCCGCGAACGGTGTCGCGGAGCATGTTCTGTTCTTCGGTAAACTCCAGATCCATTGCGGGGTGTCCTTTCCGTAGATCCCTGGCGGCTGTCAGGCCACGATGCCCTGGCCGCGCATGTGCGCGATGTCGGTGTCGGCGAGGCCCGCGGCGCGGAGCAGGGCGTCGGTGTCGGTCAGAGCAGCGTCGGGGACGTCGTAGTGTGCGCGTTCGCGATCGCCGCCCGCGAGTACCGAGCCGAGCTGGCGAAACGCTCCTTCACGCGGATGCTCGGCCTGGACGAAGGCGTGGCGGGCCGTGAGGTGTGGGTCGCTGACGAGTTCGGAGACCGCGTAGGCGGGCGTCACGCACGTGTCGCGTGAGGCCAGCTCGGCGATCCATGCGTCGCGATCGCGGGTCCGGAACGCCTGCTGGAACGCGGTGCGGATCTCCGTCTGCCGTGCGTCGTCGAGCTGGTGCGGGATCAGAGCCTCGAGCCCGAGCGCCGTGCAGAGGTTGGCGAAGAAGGCGGGCTCGATGGCCCCGACCGCGAGCCATTTGTCGTCCCCGGCTTGATAGGTGTCGTAGCAGGCGTAGCGACCGGTCAGGATGTTCGTTCCCGGTCCGGGCTCCGCGCCGGTCGCGAGGTGCTCGTCGATGTGGAGCGACATGAGCGACAACACACCGTCGGCTACGGCGACGTCGAGGTAGGCGCCTTCGGATGTCGTGTGGCGACCGTGCAGCGCGGCCAGGATCGCCATCGCCGCGTGCATGCCGCCCGCGGCGCTGTCGGCGACGGTCGCGCCAGGAAGGGGAGGGCCGCCATCTGCGCGCCGACCGCTGCAGGCGAGATAGCCACCGAGCCCGAGGTAGTTGATGTCGTGGCCGGCCCACTTCGCGTAGGGGCCGGTCTGCCCGTAGCCGCTCGTCGAGCAGTAGACGATGCGCGGATTCAGGGCGCGCACGTCGTCGTAGCCGATTCCGAGCCGTGCCACGACGCCCGGGCGGAAGCTCTCGATGATCACGTCGGCGCTGGTCGCGAGACGGAGGAAGGCATCCTTGCCTTCGGGGGCCTTGAGGTCGATCAGGACGCGCTTGGTGCCTCGCCCGGCGCTATAGCTGAAGAACGGCGGTTGGATCTGCACGCCGCCTTTGCGCGGGGGCGCCCCGACCTTGATGATCGTGGCGCCGTAGTCGCCGAGAATGCGTGAGCAGCGCGACGCTGGTCCGACGGTCGAGAAGTCGAGCACGGTCACGCCGTCGAGTGGGAGTGCGGTGGTCAACAGACGCCCTAGAAGTTTCTCGGCAGCCCGAGCTTCCGTCGAGCGAGGATGTTCTTCTGGATCTCCGAGGCCCCGCCGCCGATTGTGTCGATGACGGTGTAGCGGTACGTGGACTCGGCGCGGCCGTCCATGGGGGCGCCTTTGGTTCTGACGCGCAGCTGCGAGCCCGGTCCCGCAATGTCCATGGATACGTTTGCGATGCGGACCGAGAGTTCGGTGGCGTAGAGCTTGTAGGCTGAAGCTTCGCACGTCGGCGGCGCGCCGCCACGCATCGAGGCCGCGACGAAGCGCAAGCCGAGGACCCGCGCCACCTCGGTGTCGGTGACGAGCTCCGCAACCTGCCGGCGGATGATCGGGTCGTCCTTGAGGGGCACGCCGTCGCGGGTCTCGGTGCGCACGTACTCGCACAGCAGTTCGACCCGCGCCTCGATCGGCGAGAACGTGAACATCGTGAAACGCTCGAGATCGAGGGCCTCGGAGATGTACTGGAATCCTTTGTTCATCTCGCCGACGAGGTAGTCGTTGCCGACGTAGACGTTGTCGAAGAAGACCTGGTTGGTGATCTCGTCTCCGATGGTCGGCATGGGATGGATGGTCAGGCCCGGATCGTCCATGCGGACGAGGAAGACGCTGATCCCGTGGTGCTTCGGCTTTTCCGGATCGGTGCGGGCACCGACCCAGTACCAATCGGCGAAGTGGGCCGACGTCGTGAAGACCTTCTGGCCGTTCAGACGCCATCCATCGCCATCGCGCGTTGCCTTCAGCGCCATGGCGGCCGCATCCGAGCCAGCTTGCGGTTCACTGTAGCCGATGGCGAATTCGATCTCGTTACGGAGAATCTTCGGAAGGAACTCTTCCTTCAGTTTGTCGTTGCCGTGTCGGATGATGGTCTTGCCGATGATGCCGACGCCCTTGCCGATCTGCGGTGCCCCGACGCGGGCGAGGCGTTCGTTCAGCAGATACTCGTAGACCCCTTCACCCTCCTGGCCTCCGAACTTCTTGGGCCAGGTAATGCCGAGCCAGCCGCGGTCGCCAATCTTGGCCATGAACTTGCGTCGCGGCGGCGTGTCGACGAGCTGCGACATGTTCTCGCGCGTGACGTCCATGACCTCGATGTCGCGGTTTTCTTCGATGAACTGGTCGACCTCTGCGACGAGGGCTTTCTGCTCGGTGCTGAATTCGAAATTCACGCGCGCGTCCTCCTGGGTCGTCCCCGTCCGGGGAGCAGTGTTCTGACAGTCGTATATGAGGTTGCTCGCCTCGCAAGCGACCTCACACGCATGTCTCGCTGTTCCCTTGGAGCCCCTCGATATCTGGAGTGGGTCGCGCCTGGCGGGCGCATGGGGAGTCGGAATCTTGGTGTGTGTCCGTGTATGGTTCTATCCGATCTCACGATTTATACAAACGCTCGTTTGTTTTGGCGGTGCGCCGGGGCCCTGATATCGCCCTCCTGGTGCGGCGATCGGTGTGGCAAGTGGCGGTCCTGGTGTCTCTTGCGCTGGTCGCGGGATGCGTTGCCCGCCCGCGCGTCCTCGAGCCGCAGCGGCAGAGCCTGGCAGTCTTCGCGGCGGCTCCCCAGTGGCAGCAGCTCATCGATCCTCGCCCCGCGGCGCCGGGCACGCTCGCGTGGCTTGGGGGTGATGTCGCATCGTCGGTTCAGGCCGGGCCGGATCGTTGGCTCTGGATCTTTGGAGACACGCTGCTCGGCACGGTGCGCGATGATTGTCCCGACGGCGTCGCGTATTGCGATCGCGACGTCGACGATCGGCTGACCCACGGCATGATCGCCAACACGGTGGGGGTGATGACGCGGCGGCCGGATGGCGGGCTCGCGCCGCTCGACACCCATTGGCGTATGGTCGATGGCGAGCCGAGACCGATCTTCGAGGCCGAAGCTCCCGGTGAGTTTCTGTGGCCGCTGTCGTTGGCATACGTGGACGGGGTTCTGCTCGTCGCCGCGAGTCGCCACACGCGCGCGATGGGGCTCGCGTCGCTCGGTGACGTCCTCCTGCGCGTGACGAATCCCGAGGCGCTCCCGCAGCAGTGGGTGTACGATCGCACGCCAGTGCCGCACACGCGGCCGGACGTCCCGGGGGAGACGGCGGCGTTGACGTGGGCGACCGCGCTCGTGCCGAGGAAGGGTGCGGTCTATCTCTTTGGGCGGCTCGGGTCCGCGGCGGGGATGGGTACGGTCGTCGCCAGGTTTCCCACCGCTGATCTCGGTGCCGAGAGCTGGGTGCTCGCGCCCGAGTATCTCCAACGCCGGACGGCGTCGAGTGCAGACCTGGTGTGGACGACGGCGTTCGACGGGGATCTTTTGTACGAGATTCCCGGCCTTCCCGGGACCTCCGAGGCGACGATTACGTTCGATGAACGTCTCGGGTGGATCACCTATCGGATCGAATGGATGAGTCACACGATCGCGCTGTACACCGCCGCGGATCTCATGGGTCCGTGGACGGCGCGTGGTTCCATCTATGAGATCCCGCCACCTGAAGGGTGCGTCGGTCGTATTGGAGACGAGGGCGCCGGGTGCGTGGGCGTACCGTACTTCGCCTACGCGGCAAAGGCGCACCCGTCGTGGGCCGGTCCCGGAACCAAAGTCGTGTCGTACAACGTCAACGTGCTCTCCGCCGATCTCGACGACGCGCTACGCGCGGCCGAGCGGGCGCGCGCGTTCTACATACCACGGTTGATTGCCGCGACTCCGACAGGCGAGTAGGGGGAGTCCAGGAGGATCACCATGCGCGCTGTCGTGATGCGAGGCTCGAGCTTGACCGTCGATACCCTGCCCGATCCAGAGCCAGGACCCGGGGAGGCGTTGGTCCGGACGGTGGCGTGCGGCATCTGCGGTTCCGACCTGCACGCCGCGCAGCACGGGGCCGATCTGGTCGCGTCGATGCGTGACATGGGCGCACGGAACGTGATGGATCTGTCGCGCGACGTCGTCATGGGGCACGAGTTTGCCGGCGAGGTCGTCGACTATGGTCGCGGGACGGAGCGTCGGCTCGCCGCGGGCACGCCCGTGTGCGGCGTACCGCTATTGCCCCGGTCCGACGGTATCCTCTCGGTGGGCTTCTCCAACGACGTCCCGGGCGGCTATGGCGAGTTGATGGTACTGGGGAGCGATCTCCTGTTGCCGATCCCGAACGGTTTCCCGACCGAGCTTGCGGCGCTGACCGAGCCGATGGCGGTCGGTTTGCACGCCGTCGGTCTCGGGGATCTCGAGCCGCGCGATGTGCCGCTCGTGATCGGGTGCGGCCCAGTCGGCCTGGCGGTGATCGCTGCCCTCAAGTTGCGCGGGGCGAGTCCCATCGTGGCGGCAGACTTTTCCGCAGTGCGGCGCGCGCAGGCTGCCGCTGCGGGTGCCGATGTCGTCGTCGATCCGGCGTCGACGTCGCCGTACACGAGTTGGGAAGAGGCGGCGGTCGCAGGCTCCGACGCAGAAGCCGCGGTGCAGAATCTGTTGGCGCCAACCGAGAAGCCACTGCGTCCCGCCGTGGTCTTCGAGTGCGTCGGTGTGCCCGGTGTCATCGATCAGATCGTGCGTGGAGCGCCGTCGTATGCCCGGATCGTCGTCGTCGGCGTGTGCATGGAGCAGGACGCGTTCCGTCCGGTCTTCGCGCTCGGGAAAGAGCTCACCTTGCGCTTCGCGTTCTACTACTCGGTCGAGGAGTACGCCGAGACGCTCGCCGCGCTCGCGGATGGACGCATCGATGTCGCGCCGTTCGTGACCGGGCGCATCGGGCTTGCGGACGTGCCGGGGGCGTTCGAAGAGCTGGCCAATCCGGAGCACCACGTCAAGATTCTCGTGAAGCCGTAGTTCTTCGCTGGGGGCGATGCGCCCCCCCCACGAGCATTCCGCGACGATGCTAGCGCGACGGCAGGGCGCGATGCTTGCGCGGTCGTCCCAGGAGGTCCACGAAGGCTCCGAACGTGCGATCGCTCAGTTGCGTCAGGCGATCGATGTGCTGCGGGGTCGCGCGTTGAATCTCGGCAGCGTCGATCTTGCCTTCGAGCTGTGCGATCTGCTCGAGATGGAGCGGCACCTTCAGCCAGCGTTCGATCATCGGCTGATCGACTTCCAGATGGAACTGGAAGCCGTACACGTTGTCGCCCCACCGGAAGGCCTGGTTGGGGACCGCGTCTCCCGCGGCCAGGTGCACGGCTCCGTCGGGAAGCTCGAATGTGTCGCCGTGCCACTGGAACAGTCGCTCTGTGGCGCCAAGGTGTCCGAGTACCGGGTCCTGCTGCGCCGCCTCGGTCGGACAGACGTCGTACCAGCCGATTTCGGTCTCGGCCGCGGGCCGGATGGTCGCCCCGAGCGTCGCTGCGATGAGCTGTGCCCCGAGGCAGATTCCAAGGACGGGGACGCCCTCTTCGATGGCATTGCGGATGAGCGCCTGCTCGGTGCGGAGGTGCGGATAACGATCATCCTCGCCGACGTTCATTGGTCCGCCGAGCACGATCAGGCCCTGGTAGCCCTCGATCGTGGGTTGAGCATCGGGGTCGCGTCCGAAATTCACGTAACGGATGCGAAATCCCGCGTGCCGCAGGAGCGGGTCGAGGGTTCCGAGAATCTCATAGGGAACGTGCTGACAGACGAGAAGGCGTCGCATGTGACACTAGCATATGCTCCCGTGCCTACGGGTGCCAAGGGTACCTCGTTGCGTGGAGCCGCGGCGCCCAGACGCGAAGGTGGATCAGTTGGTGGCCAGCAGCCCGAGTTCTTCCAGACGGGTGCGGACGACGGGCGGCCAGCGCATGGTGCGTACCTTTTCGGGGGCCAACCTCGTCATGCGGAAGATCGTGGCGCGCGTGTTGCCCTCGGAATCGGTCTGGGGGTTCAAGAACTCCCAGACGATCTCCCCGGTCTCGTCGATTTCGAAGACGCGTCCTCGGGTGGATTCCGTGACCAGGGTGTGGCCGTTCGGCAGTCGTTGAGCACTGCCGCGTGAGCGACTGAAGAACGTCGGGCCCGGCTCGTAGCTCCACTGGACGGTCTGGGTCACTGGATCGAGTTCGAGCACGCGGGATTGTTGGCGTCCGACACCGTTGTCGAACAGCAGGATGCGTCCGTTGGCGAGCACGCTCGGGTGGTGTGGCCACTGCAACTCGCCGAGGCCCCAGTGCCAGATGATGCGTTCGGACGTCGGGTCGATGATGCCGATGCTGTCCAGATGTCGCGCGCTGAAGAGAATCGAGCCGGCGGGCGCCTCTTCCCCATCGGGGAGCGCCAGGGCGCGCGGAAGCAGCGCGACGGTATTGACGTGGAAGAGGTCGTGGCGCCGCCATTCTCGCCGTTTGGCCTCCGCCTCGTCCGGGACGTCCCCGTCGTCGCCGCTCCAGTAGGGCGAAGGGTCGTCGAGATGCGCACGGGCGCGTTCCAGAAGCGCCGGGACGCGGGAGATCAGCGCTGCCAACGAGAATGTCTGGAGGAATTTCCCGTTGGTATCCAGGGTGACGATCACGCTGTCGGTGATCGTGTGCTCGGTTGGATACTCGGCGGCTTTGATCTGCACGGCGACGACGGCGACGATTCGGCCGTCGTCGTCGACCTGGACGTCGTGGTGGAACGGGCGGTCGAGCGCCCAGCGCGGTTGCCCATCGAGGCCGAACTTGATGAGTTTGGTATGCGCGAGCACCGCCACCATGGCGTCGTCGCCGTGGGGGGTGGCCACTTTACAGTAGTTGTCGGGATCGGCATCCTCGTCGACGCCGAGATCGATCGTGTGGATCTCGGTCCCGTCCATGCTGATGAAGCGCAGGATTCCGCTCGGCTCCGAGCAGTAGAGGTTGAGCCCCGGGGCGGCGCGCTCGCGCCGATGGAGGGTGACGCCGCTCTTGGCGAGGGCGTCTGGCGACTCTTCGTGCCAGCCGAGATAGCCGAGCGCGCGCAGGCGTGCCTGCTGCACCGAACCGACCGCCGCGGAGTCGGAGGGCGCGTCGGACGGCGACCGTGATGCGATGCCGAAGAGGTACGCGACGCCCAGCGCGATCACGAGTGCTGCGAGGGCGAGGGCGGGCCGGGTGATACGCGGTGCGGGCATCCGTGATTGGATCGCATCGACCTCGCACGTCGTCAAGTTGGCTACGCGTGGTTGATCCCATGATCGAGGACCGGTAGGGGGCCGGGATGCGACGCGGCGACCGTCCGGTAGGGTTCGTCCTGACCGTACTGTGCGGCATGCTGCTCCAGGCGGCCTTGCTGACGTATCTCGTGCAGCACGGATTCGTCAGTTTGAGCGCCGACGAGTTCTCGCGCTCCCTCCGATCGCAACGTTGGGCGGCGGCGCCCGAGATCGTGTGGTGGTCGGGGGTCTGGATGCCGGCGGAGCTCTACCTGCACGGCCTCTCGCACTGGCTTTTCGATGATCCACTCGTGGGCCCGCGTGTCACCGTGTTCCTGTCGTCATGGGTCCTCATGACCTACGTGGCATTGCTCGTGCGGCGCATGTGGGGCGATCCGCTCGTCACGTTCGTCGCGGTCATCATCCTCGCCTCACACCCCTGGTACGTGGCCTTGAGCGGCACGCCGATGCTGGACATCTACTACCTCTCGTTCTTCGTCGCGGGTATCTACTACCTCTCGTGCTGGCTCGAGGAGCATCGCGACCGGCACCTCATGCTGGCCGCCGTGGCCTTCATGGGCGCAAGCGCGTTCCACATCAGTAGTTGGCTCTTCATTGCCAGCGTCGACCTGTGCCTCATCCCGATCGCCGTTGCGGCGGTACGTGCAGGTGATCGCGCCCGTCTCGCGCGTCTGTGCGCTTTTGGTGCGCTGTCCTCCGTGTTCGTTGGCTACTACCTCGTGGCGACCTGGGTGATGGAGGGGAGTGTGGGCGCGGGGATCGCCGAGCATACGGAATACACGCGTTGGTTTCGCGATGGGTACGACGTGTCGGTGGGAGAGAAACTGCTCTACTATCCGAGGCTCGTAGCGCGGCGGGATTGGCTGATGCTGCTGGTCGCCGCGCCGGTCGTGGGTGTTACCCTGTTCGGCCGAACCGGGGGATCTCGTGTGCTGCCCGCGTGCGTCGCCGCCCTCGCCATGATCGCGGCCTCGGTGTTCAACGTGTTCTCCGTTCCTCCGAGCGCAGCTCCCGGGCGTTACGCGCTCCCGTACGTGATGCTCCTCTGTCCGTATTTCGCGATAGGCGTGCGTCGCCTCGTCGCTGTGCCAGGACCCGTATGGCGACGGGCGATCACGGCGATGGCCGCCGTTGCTATCGTGTGCGGGGTGCTGGCGACCCACATCACGCGGCTCCAGAGCGCGCAGGTGGGTTTGCATCCGGACTCGATTGCGACGGGACGCTTTCTCCGCCAGGCTGCAGGCCAAGCGCCGATCCTCCTGGAGCGGCACTACTGGGAGTATCTCGCGGTCATTGCGGCGTCGGGACTCCCGGACGCCTTCGTGTTCGACCGTCCCGGCACGAAACGCGATCGGGATGCACCATCGATGCTCGCCGACCAGCGCGGCCTGGCGGCGTTCCTCGACGAGCACGAGCCGGGGTTTCTCGTCGTCCGCAGCCACATGCCTCCTTCCCGGACGGTCCGGTTCCAGCGGCTGACCACCGAGCGCGGCGGCCGGGTGCAACGGATCGGTCAGTGGACCGTGTATGTCCTCACGCCGCTGGGGTGAAAGGAGCGCGTGCTACCGCGGCCACACCACCGGGCACTCGTCGCAATCGAGGATGTCGCCCTCGTGCACGCGTTCGTGGTGTGGCTTGCGGGGAGCGCCCGGTCGGAGATGGTAGCGGGCGTCGTCCCCGCAGTACCGCACGGAGATGGCGCGGCGGCGCGTTCCGGTGGACGCATTGCCGTCGGCACCGTGAATCGTGCGTGCGTCGTGGAACGTGACGTCGCCTGGCCCAAGCTCGAAATAGACGATGTCATGCTCGCTCGTGAGGCCGGTGACGTCGGGCAGATCCTCGCCTTCGGTGTCGGGGATCGCCATGGTGCTCACGAACAGATTCGGCTTGAACATGCGATTCCATCGGTGTGAACCGCGTACGTACCCGACGGCGCCGGTCGCTCGTGTCGCGGGATCGAGCGGGCACCAGGCCGTGCAGATCTGCCGCCCTTCGACATGGAAGTACGCCAGATCCTGGTGGAACATGGTCGGCTCGACCGTGCCAGGCTCTTTCACGAGCAAGCTGTCCTCGTAGAGGTTGATCTTGTTGGCGCGCATGAGGGAGGCGGCGATTGCCGGCAGTGGCGACTCGCAGGCGAAGGCACGGAACTCCGGCAGCTCCTTCCAATGATCGACGCCCGCGACGAAGCGGCCCGGCTCGCTGGCGGGCGCGCCCAGACCGCGAGCGAGGTCACCGAGATCGGTCGTGGATTGATGGCAAATCGCGTCCTCGACGGCGATTGCCATCCGGGGCAGCCATGGAGCAGGGATGATCTGCCGGAGGCACACGACGCCATCGCGCTCGAAAGTCGCGATCTCCTCGTCGGTGACCGGCCGGAGCGGGCTGCTGGGATCGGGAGCGCTCATGCTATCGAATAGCCACCGTCGATTGGGAGGGTCTGTCCGGTGATGAAGGCGGCGGCGGGGCTTGCCAGAAAAAGGACGGCGCCGGGAATTTCGTCGGCCGTGCCCCAGCGGCGCATGGGTGTGCGCGCGATGATCGGCGCCATGATGCTCTCGATGGATTCCATCGGTGCGGTCATGTTCGTCGAGATGTGACCGGGAGCCACGGCGTTGACGCGAATGCCGTCCGCCGCCCAGGTCGCCGCGAGCGTCTTGGTCATCTGCACGATGCCGGCTTTGGCCGCGCCGTAGCCCGGGACCATGGCGATTCCGAAGTACGAGGACATGGACGCGAGATTCACGATCGCGCCGCCACCCGCGAGGCGCGCGGCCGCGAGCTGTGCGCGGCAGGCGGTGGCCAGGCGGAACGCGCCGACGAGATTGATCTGCAGCGACTCCGCGAATACCTCCGGCTCCCATTCGTCACGGCCGCCAGGCAACGCCGCTCCGGCGTTGTTGATCAGGACGTCGAGCCCCGAGAACGATGCCGCGAGGGCATCAATGGCTGCGGTGTCGGTGAGCTGGAGCGCGCGGTAGGTGAACCGCGACAGATCGTGTTCGTAATCTGCGGCGTGCGCTCTGGTTCCTGTGATCGTGACCGCGGCGCCCGCGTCCGCGAAGGCGCTGGCGATCGCGAGGCCGATCCCGTTCGATCCCCCGGTCACGAGGACGTTGCATTCGTTGAAGTCGAAGCGGACCCGGGCACTCATGCCCACACCTTCTCCCAACGCTTGCTGTCGGCCGATCGATACATCGCGAGCGCTGTCCGGAGCTCGCCAATCGCCTCCTCCGGACCAGCGGCGAGTGGCGTCCCGTGCAGGACCGCACTTGCGAAGTCGGCAAACTCGGGGCCGTACGAGTGCAGGTACCCCCGGGCCTCTTCCTTCACACCTTTGGGGTGCTCGCTGTCGTACAGTGCCAGCCGCCCGCCCGCATGGCTTTCGATCACGATCTCGCCCCGTGTGCCGGTGATGCGGAACAGAACCTCTGGACCAAATACGGTGCCCGGAAGCATGCCGGCATCGAACGTCGCGATCGTTCCGGACCGGAAGCGGAAGAGCGCGCGCACGAGCGATTCGCCTTCCATCTCCGCTGCCGGGTAGTCGAGCGCCGCAATCGCCTCGTCGATCTCGCCGAGCCACATACGCAACGGTCGAATCCAGTGTGACCCGACGTCGAGGCTGATACCGCCGCCGGTGACGCGTTTGTCGAATCGCCAGGGGCGTGCCCCGGCATAGAACGGGCTCGTGCGGTCGAGGGGCGCGTTGACCGTCGCCCGGGCGGTGATCACCTCACCGATGGCATCGCCCTCGATCAGTTCCTTGGCGCGCACGACCTCGGGCCAGTACTGTGCGTTCTCCGCGACCATGAACACGGTGCCCGCTGTTTGCGCGCCCGCAAGGATGCGGCCGCAGCTGTCCGGGGTGAGTGCCATCGGCTTTTCGAGCAGCACATGCTTGCCCGCCGCGAACGACTGAAGCGCGACCTGCTCGTGGAGGTGGTGGGGGAGCATGAGATCGACGGCGTCGAAGTCGCCCTCTGCGAGCCCCTCGGCGAGCGAAGTGTAGGCCGTCGCGCCGGTACGCGTCGCCATGGCCTCGGCGCGCTCGGCGACCGGGTCGATGGCTGCGGTGATGCAGATCTCGGGCGCGGACTCCTTGATGCCCATCAAGTGCATCTCGGCGATGGCGCCGCAGCCGACGAAGGCCAGTTTCAGGTCACGGCTCATGGGGGAGGTTCTCGATCATCGACCCCGCGATGTCCAACGGACTCCCACGCTATCGATCCTCGACCCGCACCCCGAATCGGTCGATGTAGAATTGGAAGCGCTCGCGGAGCGCGTCACGCTCGACCCCGAAATCCGCTCGCAGATCGTAGAGGATCCGTCCGTGCTTACCGCGCGGGTTGGCGGCCATGTACGCATCGAGCTCCCGGCGCGCGTTGGTCGTCATCTCGAGGTCGGCGAGCGCGTAGATGCGCTCGACCGTAGCGATGTCGTCGGCCATGAATTCGTGGAAGCGAACATCGAGGCTGTGTGCGGGTGCGATCAGATCGCGATCACGGACGCACGCACGCAGGAGCTTCTCGACGCGGTCGATCCAATACGCGGCGACCGCGGGAGGATCGACCCGGGTGCGGCGAACGCGGTCGCCGTAGCACAGCATGGTGACCGCGGAGGCGATGACCGAGACCGGGTCGCGATGCGTGATGGCGACGGTGGCATCCGGAAAGGTGTCGATGAGTGGCCCGAGCTGTTCCATGTGCTGCGGCGACTTCAAGATCCAACGGCGCGGTCCGCGCAGCCACTGGAGTGCCTTCAGCACGTTCTTCATGTACGCGTACGAGGGCCGTTGATCCTGGCCGAGGTAGTAGTCACGCCACCGCGGAACCGTCGCGGTCCATTCGAGTTCGTACGAGGAGAAGTCGAGGCACTGCAGCTCGATTTCTTCGTGTACGTGCTCCGGTGCCATGTCGTGCATGTTTTTGAGGAGCGGCATGACCATGTCTTGTTGCGCGTAGTGCTCGCGGCAACGTGCGAGTCGCGGGTCGCCGCCGTCTTTTCCGGCGGCCTCACCGGGAATCGGGATGGGTTCGATGCTCTCCCAATACGGGAGCGAGCGCAGACGCGTGTCGGCCGCGATGAGGTTCAAGAGATGCGTCGTGCCCGACCGGGGCAGGCCGGCGATGATGATGGGCCGCGTGATCGACTCGTCGAGGATCTCGGGATGGCGCGCGAGGAGATCCTCGAAGCGCAGTCGATTCTTCGCGTAGCGGACGATGTCCCGAAAGACGCCCACGCGCCCAACGGCGCCGAGTTCGGTGTCCTCCTCGACCGCAAGAAGCCAGACGCTCAGTCGCTCCTGAAAGTCGTCGCGACCGAAGTGCGCGAGGCCGGTTTCGCGACGTGCCTGCTCGAGGATGGCCTCCACGTCGAAGCTGACGGGGATCTTCCCTGCACCTTCCTTTGCGAGGGATTGGATCGGGGAGAGTACCGGGTGCGCGAGGTCGTCGATCCGGATGCCGGGCGCCGATTGCTCGGCGGTCACGCTCCCCCCGTTCCCTGAGGGGCGAGGCCGAGAAGCTTTCTCAGCTCCGCGGCTTGATTGCGGAGCCAGGATGATAGCCAGAAGTTGTCGCTCTCACGGTCCAACTGCTCGTGGGCGCCAAGGCTGACGGCAAGGGCCTCATGGTGCCCGGGATCGACGGAGCGTGCGATCTCGGTCAGCCGGATCGCCTGGACGGCGTGTCCCGCGGTGAGCCGTATGCGGGCGCGGGCTGCGATGGCGTCTGCGCCGCCGGCAAGCTCGACGAGATCGGCGTGGATGTCCGCGGGCGAGTCCGGATACAGCTCCGTCGTCGAGAGGTGGTGGAACCAGCCGGCATACGTTTCCCAGATGGCGCGTACGTCCCAGGACACCTTGCCGTATCCCTCGCCGACCTCGAGCTCTGGCGGGAGTTGGATCTCCTGCATCAACGTGTACAGGTCCGTGTGCGCGTTCATCCCCTCCACGGTCCGATCGTGGACGTAGAGGGTGGCGGCGCGGAGGCGTGCGAGTTCACTGTGGATGAGTGCTGTACCCTCCACTGGATCGTGATGGCCGACGAGGAGGAGCTCGGGTTCGAGTGCCATCACGGTGTCGAGTGATTCGACGAAACGCAATGCGTCTCGATAGCGGTCGCCCCGGATCGTCACCAGGTTGGGAATATGACCGAACAGCGCACTGAAAAGATTGCCCGCGAAGCAGATCTTACGATCCGGGAGCCAGATGACCATCGAGTCCAGGGTCTCGCCCCCCGGCGTTGCGATCAGCTCGAAGCGCTGCCCACCGAGCTCGAACGCATGGCGATCCTCGAAGGTGATCGTAGGTTCGGGTTTCGCCTGGGCGGCGGCGCCACCGGCCGCGTGTGCTCGCTCCAGTGCCTCCGCGATGACGCCAGCGAAAGCAAACCAGCTCCGTGCCGCCCGGAAGGGCGCGATGCGCGCATCGTCTGCCTGATGCGCGGCATTGCCGGCCTGCGCGACGATTTCCGTACCAGGTTCGCGAAAGAGATCGACACCGCCGACGTGGTCGACATGACCCTGGGTAAGCAGGATGTAGCGGAGCGCAGTCGTGTCCACCGCGTCGTAGTTGCGCTTGTGGATCGGTGCCTCGAACCCCATGCCGGTGTTGATGACGATACGCCCGTCCGGGGTCGTGACGAGGAAGGTGTTCGAGAGTCCCTCCGAGACGTAGATGCCCTCGCGGATCTCACGGGCGGCGGGCATGGATGCGGCGCGGATCTGAAAGCCGCCCGGGCGGGAGCGGTAGAGCGGTTCGGTCATCGCGTACCTCGTTTGGGTGGGGTGGTGAACGATCGGTCCGGAGCTTGGCGCCCTAGAGCGCCAGCGTCAAGAATCGACTGAACGGATCCTCCCGGTACTCTCCGAAAGGGCCGCAGTAGCCGAACCCGAACTTCTCGTAGAGCGCGAGGGCCGGCGCGAAGGCGACTCCCGAGCCAGTTTCGAGGCTCAATCGCGAGTATGATCGTCGACGGGACTCGGCGATGAGATGCGAAAGGAGTGCCGCCGCGACACCGCGTCGGAGGTGTGCGCGAGCCGTGTGCATCGACTTGATCTCGCCATGTCGGTTGTCCAGCGCCTTCAACGCCCCACAGCCCAGTAGCTTCGCGTCGTCCCATGCGGTCCAGAAGGTGATGTCCGGCGCGCGGAGCGCGGTGAGATCGAGCGCGTGCACACTCTCCGCAGGAGAATGGCGAACCATGCCCTCGAGGTGTTCGCCCAGCAGGGTGGCGACTGCCGTGCTCGAGAGATCGTCTTCGAGGATCCTCATCGCAGACGTGCTATCAGGTGCCGCGGAGCTCGCGGGCGAGGGTACGCTTCAAGAGTTCGAGTTGACGTTTTGGTGCTACGGCGCGCGCACCCCCAAGCATCGAGGTCGAGGCGAGCCCCGAGAGTGCCGAGACCGTGAAGTGCTGGAGGGCGAGGCTTTGTTGCCGGGGGAGTGGTGAGTCGGCGAAGATGCGGGACCATACGCCGTCCCAGGCGCGGGCCATGCGGGTGCGCCAGTCGGCGTCGGAGGGTTCTGCCGCCCGTCCGAGATGATTGAGCAGGATCTCGAAGGTCGACCGGTAGTGGCGGCTGCGGAAGTGCGCCCAGGCGCGGTCGACGAAGAGCGCGGCACGGGTCGTCAGGTCGGTGCTGTCGAGCGAGACATCGTCGAGGCGCTCCGCGAAGCGATTGAACGACTCTTCGAGCACCGCGATGAGCAGCCCGTCTTTGCCGCCGAAGTGATGCTGAACCGCGCCCCACGTGACACCCGCCCGATGGGCGATCTCTTGAGCGGTGGTGCGCTGGAAGCCGACGGCCGCGATGCTGTCGACGACCGCCGCGATGATCTTGGCGCGGGTTTCGGCGGTGCGCTCCGCATGCGAGCGCCGGGCGCGCGGTGGAACCGGCAGCTCGAGCCGGGCCGCCGCTTTGCTCATCTGCGGTTCTCGTCGTCGAGGCCGTACACGCGCGCCATCAGCTGTTGGCAGAGGGCAGTGCCGGGGAGCGCGACCCCATGCTCGCGGGCGAAGGCGAGTGTTACTGCCAGATCTTTCTCGGCGAGCAGGGTGTAGCCGCGGAGCAGCTCCTGCAGTCCCGCGTCGGCGCGTTGCTCCGCGGGCAGGCGATGCAGGGCGAGGAACATTCCCATCTGATCGTTCATGTTGCCGTTCGAGCGGGTCACTTCTTCGAGCTTGTCCTCGGACAATCCAGAACGTCGTGCCAGCAGTGTCGCTTCGAAGGCAGACAGGAACCCGAGGTAGGTCATCAGGTTGTTGCAGAGCTTGGTCGCGGCACCGGTGCCGAGCTCCCCGGTGTGGACGATCTTGGCGGCCGACGTTTCGAATGCCGGGCGACAGTGCTCGACGTGTGCGCTGTCTCCACCGACCATGTAGGTGAGCGTTCCGTTGGCCGCGCCCGTAGGGCCGCCGGTGATGCACGCGTCGACGACACCGACCCCCCCGGCGGCGGCCGCGGCGCCGAGCTCGCGGACGGTGCGTGGGAGAATCGTACTGTGGATCGCGATCACGCTTCCGCGCTGCGCGCCGGCGAGGATGCCGTTGTCGCCAAGGACGGCCGCCCACACCTCGGCGTCGTCCCGGACACACACCCCGATCACGTCGGCCTCGGCCGCCGCCTCGCGTCCCGAGGCTGCGCGGGTGGCGCCGGCGGTCACGAGAGGCGCGACCGCGGTGTCGACGACGTCGAAGACCCGGGTGGCGAGACCGCCCTCGACCAGGCGGCGCGCCATGGGCTGTCCGATGTGTCCGAGTCCTACGAAGCCTGCCCTGATCGTCATGGCGGGGGACGATACTCACAATTTGCCTTGTAGGCAATATGTAAATGAGGTATGCCCCCAGGCGCATGGCGACGATCGAGTACAATCCCTACGCGTACGAGAGCCACGAGGATCCGTATCCGATCTATCGCGCCCTCCGCGATGAGGCTCCCGTGTATCGGAACGAGGAGATCGGCTTCTGGGCCCTGTCCCGACACGCAGACGTGCTGGCGGGCTTCCGCGATCCTGTGCGCTTCTCGAACATGAATGGCGTCTCGCTCGATCCAACCTCTTCGCACCCGGGCGCCCGTGCCACGATGTCGTTTCTGGCGATGGATCCGCCACAACACACGCGCATGCGTGCGCTGGTGTCACGCGGGTTCACCCCGCGACGGGTCGCGCAGCTCGAGGGCCGCGTCCGCGAGATCTCGATCAGTCACATCGAGCGCTTCATTGCCGACGGCCGCTGCGATTTCATCCGTGACTTTGCCGGCAAGCTGCCGATGGACGTGATCAGTGAGATGTTGGGCGTACCCGAGGCCGACCGCGACAGGTTGCGCACCTGGGCCGACCTCGTCGTGCATCGCGAGGATGGAATGATGGACGTGCCCCCGGCGGGGATGGAGGCCGCAGCAAACATCTTCGGCTATTTTTCTCAGTTGGTCGCCGACCGGGCGCGCCAGTCTCATGACGATCTCACCGGCGCGCTGCTTGCTGCCGAGATCGACGACGATCGGCTGACGACCGACGATGTCGTGGCCTTCCTCTTCCTGATGATCATCGCCGGGAACGAGACCACGACGAAGTTGCTCGGCAACGCGGTGTACTGGCTTGCGCAGAACGAGGGCGAGCGCCGGAAGGTACGGGAAGATCCCAGCCTCATCCCCAGCTGGATCGAGGAAACGCTGCGCTACGACAATTCCACGCAGGCGTTGGCACGATCACTCACCGAGGATGTCGAGTTGCACGGGCAGCGCATGCGCAGCGGGGATCGCGTCGTGCTGCTGGTCGGATCGGGCAATCGGGACGACCGGGTGTTTCCCGACGGCGACCGTTACGACATCAATCGCGATACCACGGCCATGCTCTCTTTCGGACACGGGACCCACTTCTGTCTGGGGGCCTCGCTGGCGCGTCTGGAGGCTCGGGTTGCGCTCGAAGAGATTCAGGCGCGGATGCCGAGCTACGAGATCGATATTGCGGGCCTGGTCCGCATCCATTCGGTGAACGTGCGCGGCTACGCAGCGATGCCGATGGAGTTTCCACGCCCATGACGCGTACCGCGATCGTCACCGGTGCGTCGTCTGGCATCGGGGCCGCCATCGCGCGCGCGTTCGGGGCACGCGGATGGTCGGTGGCGCTCGGAGCGCGGCGGGCCGATCGTCTCGAGTCTGTCGCGCGTGAGGTCGAGTCAGCGGGGGGGCGGGCGCTGGCGCACACGCTCGACGTGCGTGAGCCGGTGTCGGTCGATGCGTTCTTCGCGGCGACCGAAAGCGCGTTCGGGCCCGCCGATCTCGTCGTCAGTAATGCGGGCCTTGGGCGGCCAGGGCTGCTACACGAGATCGATATCGACGAGATCCGCCTGGAGATCGAGACGAACCTCCTCGGCCCGATTCTGGTAGCGCGCCGTGCGATTCCGGCCATGATCGAACGCGGCCAGGGCGACCTCGTCTTCATCAGCTCGATGAACGTGGTCGCGCCGCGTCCGATGCAACTCGGGTACACAGCCTCGAAGGCTGGTGTCGAGGGTGTGGCACAAACGCTCAGGATGGATCTCGAGGGTACCGGTGTGCGCTCGATCATCGTCCGGCCCGGACCTACCAAAAGTGAGTTCGGCGTCGGGTGGGAGCCGAAGGCGCTCGAGCGCCTCATCGAATCATGGCAGCGATGGGGATTCCTGCGCCACTGGAACATTCTCGACGGCGACGCCATTGCCGCGGCCGTCGTGGGTGTGGTCGACATGCCCGCGGGAGCGAACGTCGACATCGTTCAGGTGACGCCGCCGGAGCCGAAACCGGATAAGTAGCGCGCGGGCGCGGCAAGCCGCGGTCCCCGATCTGCCGGCATTCCGCTGGCGCGATTTTCAACCGAGGAGAGACGAATGCAGTTCGAGGGGAAGGTAGCAATTGTCACTGGAGCCGGGCAGGGGATCGGTGAGGCCTACGCGAAGGGGCTCGCCGCCGAGGGGGCGAGTGTCGTCGTCGCCGAGTTGAACGAGGCGCAGGGCTCGCGGGTGGCCGACGAGATCGTCGGCGCGGGTGGGACCGCCACATTCGTGCACGTTGACGTCGGCTCGCCCGAATCGACGCAAGCCATGGCGCAGGCCACGATCGATGCGTACGGCGGCATCGACTTTCTCGTCAACAACGCTGCGATCTTTCACGGGATGAAGCTCGATGCGCTCATCTCGGTCGATTGGGAGTACTACAAGAAGTTCATGGACGTGAACATGCACGGCGCGCTCCTGTGCGTGCGCGCGTGCTTCCGATCGATGAAGAAGCGGGGCGGTGGGGCGATCGTCAATCAGTCATCGACGGCGGCGTGGATGGCGGTCGGATACTACGGATTGGCCAAGCTTGCAGTGAACGGCCTCACGCAATCGCTGGCGCGCGAGCTCGGACCGATGAACATTCGCGTCAACGCCATCGCACCGGGGCCAACGGATACGGAAGCCTCGCGCAGTATCGTGCCCGAGGTCTACATGAAAGAGATCCTCTCGCAGATGCCGCTCAGCCGACAGGGCCAGCCCGAGGATCTCGTGGGGACGTGCGTCTTTCTTCTCTCCGACGCCTCGGCGTGGATGACCGGCCAGATCGTCAACGTCGACGGCGGCCAGATCATGCGGCCGTAGCGTCATGATCACCCCCGAATCCAGGAACCTGATCGACGGGCGCCTCGTCGAGGCCGCGAACGGCGCGACTTATCCGAACATCAATCCAGCCACCGAGGAGATCCTCGGGGTGACCGCCGATGCGTCGCCCGACGACATGGCGCGCGCGATCGCTGCGGCGCGGCGCGCGTTCGACGAGACTGCATGGGCCACTGACCATGCGCTCCGCGCGCGGTGTCTGCGTCAGTTCAAAGAGGCAATGGATGCGGCGAAGGACGATCTGCGCGAGATGATCGTCGCCGAGGCCGGGGCCCCCGTGCTGCTCGCGTATGCGGCGCTGTGCGATGCCGCGATCGACTGGATGGACTACTGGATCGGGCTGGCGGAAAGCTACCCGTTCGAGACGGCGATGCCCGACATGGACTTCATGGGCAAACGGACGCGACGCATGGTACGGCGCGAGCCCGCTGGTGTCGTCGGTGCGATCACGCCCTTCAACTTTCCGTTCTCATTGAATCTCACCAAGCTCGGCCCCGCGCTTGCCGCCGGCTGCACGGTCGTGCTGAAGCCGGCGCCGGATACGCCCTGGAGCGCCACCATCCTCGGGCGCATCATCGCGGAGCAGACCGACATTCCTGCTGGCGTCGTCAACGTCGTGACCGGTACTTCGCCCATGCTCGGCGAGATGTTGACGACCGATCCTCGCGTCGACCTCGTCACGTTCACCGGCTCGACGGAGATCGGGCGCAAGGTGATGGCCGCGGCTGCGACAACCGTGAAGCGCACGTTTCTCGAACTCGGCGGCAAGTCGGCGGCGATCGTGCTCGACGATGCGCCCTTCGAGAAGGTCGTTCCCGGAATCGCCGTCATGTGTTCCCATGCCGGGCAGGGGTGTGTCTTGACCTCCCGTCTCCTGTTGCCGCGGGCGCGGTACGAAGAGGGCGTGGCGCTGGCCAAGCAGGCGTTTGAGGGCCTCGCCTACGGTGATCCGACCGATAGCAAGCACCTCATGGGTCCCGTGGCGAGCCAGCGCCAGCGCGAGCGCATTCTCGGGCATATCGCGAGGGCAAAGAAGGACGGCGCCCGGTTGGTAACTGGCGGCGGCGTGCCCGCCGCTCTTCCCAAGGGCTTCTACGTCGAGCCGACCATCTTCGCTGACGTCGATCCTGCGTCGGCGCTCGCGCAGGAAGAGGTCTTCGGACCCGTGCTCGCGATCATTCCGTTCGACGACGACGACGACGCGGTCCGCATTGCCAACGACTCGATCTATGGCCTCTCGGGAACGATCGCGAGTGCCAGTGACGAGCGGGCACTCGCGGTCGCCCGTCGCATCCGCACCGGCACGCTTGGCGTGAATGGTGCGCACTGGTACGCCGTCGATACCCCCTTTGGTGGATACGGTCAGAGCGGCGTCGGGCGTGAGAACGGTATCGCCGGCCTCGAAGAATACCTGGAGACCAAGGTCATCGGCCTGCCGCATCGAGACTGAGCCGGCGTGCCGCATCGAGATTGAGGCGGCGTGCTCAATCGTGGCTGTCGCGGTCGATGGCGATCTGCAGCCGACGCATTCCGCCGAGCCAGCGCTCGAGGTCGCCCGCTTTGTGGTTCATCCACTTCTGCGCGATCGGGTCGGTGAGGATCAGGAAGCGTTCGGCCGCGACGGCGTCCCTGACCATTTCTGCGACCTGCTCCGGGGTCGTGAGCGGACCTGCGGCGTGTTTGGCCCAGGACGAGTCCTCATCGAGCATCGGCGTCTTGACTCCGAGCGGGGCGAGGAGCGACGTGCGAATTCCCCGATCGTGGTACGTGATCGAAAGCCACTCGGCGAGTCCGACGACGGCGTGTTTGGTCGTGGCGTAGACCGCGTTCCCATGTGTCGTGAGGATACCGGCCATCGATGCGGTATGGATCAAATAGCCGGCGCCGCGCTCCAGCATGCCGGGGAGCACGGCGCGGATGGCGTACACGTGCGCCATGACGTTGATCTCCCACTGCTCTTGCCAGAGGGCGACGGGCGTTTCGAGTGGGTCGGTGCCGGTGGCCACGCCGGCGTTGCTGAAGAAGAGGTCGACCGGCCCGTAGGCGCGCTCGGCCTCGTGGACGAGCCGCTGAATGTCGGGCTCCTGAGCGACGTCGCAGCCGATCGCGACGCCGCCGATCTCGTTGGCAACGGCCTGCGCGCCCGCGGCGTTCCGATCAGCGACGACGACCTTGGCGCCCTGGCGTGCGAACAGACGCGCCGAGGCTGCACCGATTCCGCTGGCGCCGCCGGTGATGATGCTCACCTTGTCTTGGAGGTCCATGGCCGCGGACGCTACCGCCGCGGGGACCGGTCGCGCAAGTCGGACCGCCTTCTAGCCAGGATGCGTCGTTTCTGCTTGATAGCCTCGATTGAGGAGGAGGACGTCATGAACGAGGCGAAAGGGCGGGTCGCGCTGGTGACCGGCGCGAGTCGTGGTATCGGTGCGGCGATCGCGCAGCGATTGGCCGCGGAAGGCGCGGCGGTCGCGCTCATGGCCAGGACGCTCGATCCCGATCCCCGCATCTCCGGGACGCTCCGCGAGACGCTCGCGGTCATCGAGGCTGCCGGTGGCCGCGCGATCGCGATCAAGGGCAACCTCACCGACGCTGCCGACCGGGAGCGGGCCATCACGGAGGCGGAGTCGACGTTCGGTCCGATCGACATTCTCGTCAGCAACGCGGCGATGGCTGTCTACAATCCGTTCGATCAGTACACCGAGAAGCGAAGCCACATTGCGTTCGAGGTCAACTTTCACGCGCCCTTCAGCATGGCGCAGCGCGTGTTGCCCGGCATGCTCGCCCGTCGGTGTGGCTGGATCCTGAACATCTCGTCATCGACCGCGATCGTCCCGACCGGGCCGCCGTTCGACGAATTCGTGAGGACGGGTGGCGCAATCCTGTACGCCGCGACGAAGGCGGCGCTCGATCGTTTCAGTGCCGGGCTCGGTGCCGAGACGCACGGTCAGGGCGTGCTGGTGAACGCACTGTCTCCGGTAGCAGCCGTGCTCACCCCGGGTGCCGATGCGCATGACGTCATTCCCGAGGAGTATCGGCAGAGTGCCGAGCCGGTCGAAGCGATGGTCGAGGCTGCCCTGGCGCTCTGTGTGGCGACGGATCCCGATCTGACCGGGCGCGTGGCCTACAGCTTGCCGCTCCTCGAAGAGCTCGGTCGGCCGGTGCGCACGCTCGACGGCGCTGGCCTGTATGCCCCGTAGGCGCGCGGTCGGCGACGAGGGCCGGGGCGCACGAGCGCCGCGGTCGATCCCGGTGCCGAACGGCGGGATCGCGGGCGATCATTGCGCGGCTGTGCTCGAGGCGCTCGGGTGGAGTGTCGCGCGTACATCGGGCGCACGCGAGCGACATCCCGATCTCGTGTGGGCGGCGTCGGGTGCGATGGCGCTCACGGGACGGGCCGATGGCCCGCCGCTGCTGGCGCCAGCACCGTTGGCGAGTTGTGCGCGCGGAGCGGTGCAGGCGCTCGGCCTCCTGGCCGGTGCGACGGACGTCATCGACAGGATCGATGGCGCCCGACTTCTCGGCGAACGGGCGGCGTGTTCCGGTGCGCGCCGGCGCGGCGTGGTCGCACCCGGTGGAACGTGCCGCCTGATGCGGGCACGCGACGGCTGGCTTGCCGTCAACCTTGCGCGGGTCAGTGACGTCGAACTACTTCCCGCGTGGCTCGATCTGGATCCGTCCGCGGGCGGCGACGGTTTCGACGTGTGGGCTCACGTCGGTCGTGTCATTGCTGATCGGGACGGTGCTGAGGTGTTGGCCCGGGCCCGATTGCTCGGAATCCCAGCGGCGCCCGCCGCGACGTCGGTGACGCGGCCGCCCTGGTTCCGCCGCAACGTGGATGGGATCGTCAGGGAGCGTCCCGCGGACGCGGCGCCCCTGGTCGTCGACCTTTCGACGTTGTGGGCTGGACCGCTCGCTGCCAGTCTTCTCGGCCTGGTAGGTGCCCGCGTCATCAAGGTCGAGAGCACGCGCCGTCCTGACGGGGCGCGGGACGGGGCCGCCGCGTTCTACGATCGCATGAACGCCGGCAAAGAGAGTGTCGCGTTCGACCTGGCGTCGGCGGCGGGGCGGACTGCGCTCCGGACGTTGATCACGCACGCGGACATCGTCGTCGAGAGTGCCCGGCCGCGCGCGCTCCAGCAGATGGGGATCGATGCCGCTGAACTGGTGCGATCGGTTCCGGGGCTCGTGTGGGTAGGGATCACTGGCTACGGTCGCTCCGAGCCCGAGGCTGGATGGGTAGCCTTCGGCGACGATGCCTCCGCAGCCGCCGGCTTGACCGCCGCGACCGGCAGGCTCGCAGCGGGCGACGAGCCCTTGTTCTGCGGCGATGCGATTGCCGACCCACTGACAGGAGTGCATGCGGCGGTCGCGGCGCTGGGGACATGGCAGACCGGCCGTGGTTGTCTACTCGACATCGCGCTGCGCGACGTGACAGCCCACCTGCTCGCTCGCGGCGATGCCTGCGGGGTGGCCGCGGTGATCTCTTCGGGCGGCAGCGACGGTTGGGAGGTCCTGGTGGATGACGAGTGCCAGGTCGTGCGTGCGCCATCGGTGCGCCAGGGGCCGACTGCTCGCGCGTTCGGTGCCGACACGGCTGCCGTGTGCGCTGAATTTGGTGTGGCCCCCCGGTGATGCGTTGGCCGGCCTGACGATTGTGAATGCGGAGATCGCAGGGCGCGGACCCCTCGATCTCCGCATCGTCGACGGGCTCGTGCACGCGCTCGGTCCGAAACTCGCGCGCGGGAGTGATGATTCCGTGATCGACGCCGCGGGCGCCGCGGTGCTTCCGGGGTTGCACGACCACCATCTCCATCTCTTCGCGCTTGCGGCCGCTGACGCGTCGGCGCTGTGCGGGCCGCCAGCTGTGGAGAACGCAGGTACGCTGCGGGCGGCGCTCACGCAGGGCATACCGGGCGAATGGGTACGAGGGGTCGGCTATCATGCGTCGGTCGCCGGTGATCTCGATCGCCGTACCCTCGACACGCTGGTGGCGGATCGCCCGGTTCGCATTCAGCACCGAAGCGGGATGTTGTGGATCCTCAATTCGGTGGCCGTTGAGCGTCTCGGGCTCGACGACGCCGATCTCCCCGGAGTCGAGCGCGACGAGGATGGGCGTCCGACCGGTCGTCTTTTCCGTCTCGATGGCTGGCTCCGAACACGGCTCGGCGAAGCGTCACTCCCAGGCCTCCGTGCCGTTGGTCGGCGCTTGGCCAGCTTTGGGGTGACGGGCGTGACTGACGCGACCCCCGGGAACGGGCCGGATGAGCTGCGCGCGTTCGAGGCCGCGCTCGATGCTGGCGACCTGCCACAGCGATTGCTGGTGATGGGGAGCGCCGCGTTGCCGGAGTCGCAGCACCCGCGCGTACGGCGCGGTCCGGTGAAGGTGCTCCTCGACGAGCATGGACTTCCGGCGCTGGAGGAGTTGGGCGCGGTCATCGCCGCCGCGCACCGCAGTGGGCGCGTGGTCGCCGTCCACTGCGTTACGCGCGCGACGCTCGTGTTTGCCGTGACCGCATTCGCAGAGGCGGGTGCGGACCGTGGCGATCGCATCGAGCATGCGTCGGTGGCCCCACCCCCAGTTCTGGAGCTTCTGGCGGATCTGCCGCTCACGGTCGTCACCCAGCCGACGTTCGTCGTCGAGCGCGGCGATGCTTATTTGCGCGACGTACCGGTCGATGAGCGGCCGTGGCTCTACCGAGGTCGTGGGTTCCTCGATGCGGGGATCCCGCTCGCTGCCGGGAGCGACGCGCCATTCGGCGATCCCAACCCGTGGGCCGCGATGCAGGCTGCGGTCGATCGTCAGACGCGTGGGGGCGCCGTGCTCGCGCCTGACGAGGGGCTTACGCCCGAAGAAGCACTTGCGCTGTTCTCCACACCTCTCGACGCCCCGGCTGACGCGCCGCGCCGGATCGCCGTCGACGCGCCTGCGGATCTGATCGTGCTCGATCGACCGTGGGCTGAGGCCCGTCGCGCGCTTGCCGAGGTCGAGGTCCGCGCTACGATCTGCGGAGGGCGCGTGATCGAGAATGACGCGGCGTGCCCGTAGGAGACACGCAGGATCAATGCGGTGGGAACGATTGCAACAGCTGCCGCACGGCACGCTCGAGGCGGGCCTGGCGCTCGATGGATGGAATGCTGTCGTCGACGACCGCGCGTGCAGTGCCCCGCCAGAGCAGGCGTTCGCCGCTGGCGCTGACGATGTCGATCGTCAATGAGCCTTCCTCGTAGCCCGTGACGTAGGCGGTACCCATATCCTTCGAGCCTCCGGCTCTCTTGTACCACCCGTAGTCCTGAAACGAGTCGATACGCCCCTTCTCTGTCGCCACCCGATAGGCGACGCGGAAATCGGGTCGACCGTTCGGATCTTTCTGGAAGCCCTTCTCGACGAGTGCCTGTTCGATGACTTGCGGGATGGCTCGCAATCGCGACTCGAGAAAGGGATCCTCGCCTCGACGCATCGCCGGAACCGCGGGGCGACCCGGCACCCATCCGTAGGTGCGGAACGCGGCGAACTCTGCGGTGGGGTCATGGTCGGTATGGATATCGACGGACGTCTGGGTACTGCATCCGAGGAGAAGTGTCGTGAGAGCGACGGCGAAGAGTCGTGGCGAGCGAAGCGGGAGGCGCGTCACGCGAAACGCCGCCCGACGCGTGTGCCCCAGAGAAAGCGCATGAACTTCTGCATGCCAGCGTCCTTTTCCGCACTGTAGGGGAAGTGGCTCTCCGTTTGTTTCCCGCGAAACCGGTCGACCAGGATCGCCTGCTGGTAGCAATAGCCACGGAGCCCTGCGTCGCCGTTCACGTGTCCGATCCCGCTCGCCTTCCGTCCGCCAAACGGTGCTTCCAGCGCGCCATACGTCATGGTCATGTCGTTGACGCACACGCTTCCCGAGTTGATCTGGGTGCCGAGGCGGATGGCGCGCTCGTTGTCGGTCGTCCACACCGTCGCGCCGAGGCCGTAGGCGGTATCGTTGGCGAGTCGCAACGCCTCGTCCTCATCACGCACGCGCATGATGGGCAGCGTTGGCCCGAACGTCTCCTCGCGCATGATCAACATGTCGTGCGTGACGTTCACCAGGACGGTGGGCTCGTAGTACAGCCCCTTCAGGTTGGGGTTGCGGCGTCCCCCCGTCAGGACCTGCGCACCTTTGGCGATCGCGTCGGCAACATGGGCCTCGATGATCTCGAGCTGTTTCGGCCAGAAGATCGGTCCGACTTCGTATTCCTCGCCGCCCTGGCGGAGCGCCTGCGTGCGTTCGACGACGCGCCGGATGAACTCGTCGGCGACACTATCGACGACGTAGACGCGCTCGGTGCTGAAGCAGACCTGGCCGGAGTTGAGAAATCCTCCCGCGACGGCGCCCCCTGAGGCGCGTTCGATATTGGCGTCGCCACAGACGATCATCGGATCTTTCCCGCCGAGCTCGAGGCTGCACGGGAGAAGCTGACGCGCACAGGACTCCGCGACGCGACGACCGGTGCCGACACTTCCCGTGAAGGCGACCTTATCGACCCCGCAGTCGACGAGTGCGGCTCCCGTCTCGCCGTCGCCGAGCAGGACCGTCAGCACGCCTTCGGGGAGTCCCGCCTCGTGAAACAGATCGCCGACGAGCTTTCCAGAATACGGGGTGACCTCCGAGGGCTTCAGCAGGACCGCATTGCCGGCCATGAGGGCCTGGACGGTTGGATTGATCGACAGAATGAACGGGCCGTTCCACGGGCTGATGATGCCAATCACCCCGAGCGGGCGGTACACCAACTCGAGCCGTTTCATGAAGGCGAGCACGCCGTGGAGACGCCGCCGCTCTGACTTCAGGATACGGCCAGCGCGTTTGGCGTAGTACGCGAGGGCATCACAGGCCGCGAAGACTTCGATCATCAGCGCGTCGGTGCGTGGCTTGCCCGATTCCCGGCGAAACACCTCGACGAACTCGTCCTGGCGTGCCAGCAGAATCTCGAGCGCGCGCCACATGTACTGTGCGCGCGCCTCGATGCTGAGCGCGGCCCATGCGGGTTGTGCGGCGCGCGCGGCGGCAAGCGCGGCTTGCACGTCGTCGGCGGTCGCGACTTCGAGCTCGCCGATAGGCTCGAGTGTCGCGGGGCTGCTGAGCTTCAGTTGCCGACGCGCACCGGCGACCGGCTCTACGGGCGTTACGATGGCCATGCGTTCGTGTTCCCTTTCGGTGGAATGGCTCCGTCGATGAGCCGGGGAGGCGGAGTGTAGCCGTGGGGCGGGCGGCTGGTCAACGCGCTCCGGGGCGCGCCCCTCTGGTGGGGGTGACCGTGCTACGCTGGTGCGGGTGTGGCGTCGGTGACCGTCGTGACCGGCCGCGATCGCTGCGTCACCTGGCCGGCGATGTCGAGTGCGGCGACACGGTAGGCTTCGGCAAGCGTCGGGAAATTGAAGATGTTCTCGACGAACGTCTCCACCCGGGAGCCCGCGAGTAGCGCCATCTGGCCGAGATGAATCATCTCGGTCGCGCCTTCGCCGATGATCTGGATGCCGAGGAGCGTCTCGCCGTCAGGGTGGGCGACCATCTTCAGGAAGCCGTGCGGATCGTTCATGATGTGACCGCGTGCGATCTCGGCGAAGCTCGCGCGTCCGATCCATGCGGCCCCGTGGCGTTCGACAGCCTGTGCTTCGCTGAGCCCGACGCTCGACATTTCGGGAATCGTATAGATCCCCATCGGAATCGTCTCGGCGGGCGCTCCAGGGTCGAGCTGGAGTGCGTGACACGCGGCGCGTCGACCCTGTTCCATCGCGCTGGCTGCGAGGGCTGGGGGCCCCACCACGTCTCCCACGGCGTAGATGTGGGGAACATCCGTGCGGCAGTGCTCATCGACCTGCAGGAGGCCGCGCGACGTTGGGGCGAGTCCAGCGGCGGCGATGTTCAATCGATCCAGCAGCGCAATACGACCCAGAGCGCACAATGCCTTATCGGAGGTCACCACGGTGCCGTCCTCGAGCTCGGTGTGTACGACGACGCCGTCGGTCACGACCTGCTTCACCGTTGCGTTGCCGAGAAAGCGACCACCCATCGTCTCGAACTGCGTCTGGAAACGGCTCGTCAGCTCGGGGTCGAGAAAGCCGAGTGGCACGGGATTCTTGTCGATCATCGTGACCTCGACTCCGAGTGCCGCGAAGACGCTGGCGTACTCGCTGGCGATGACGCCGGCACCGAGAACCGTGAGCGATCGCGGCAGATAGATCAACGAGAGGATCGAATCGCTGTCGAGGATGTTTTCGTGATCCACCGGCACGTTGGGGGGTGTGCGCGGTTGCGAGCCGACGGCTACCACGATGTACGTGCCCCGTACTCGCTCCCGTGTTCCGGCGACCGTCGCGACCTCGATCTCGTTGGGTGAGACGAAGCGTGCCCGCCCATGAATCTTCTCGACCCCGTTTCGCGAGAGCTGAGCGCCGATGTATCCTTCGTGCGCTTGCACGACTTGTCCGAGGCGAGCCATCAAGCTTGCGACTTTGACGTTGGCCGGGATGTCGAAGCTGAGCTGGTTGCCGGTGCGCTGTCGAAATGACGATAGTGCCGCCGCAGTTTCACGCAGAGTCTTGCTGGGAATCGTCCCGTGATGGACGCACGCACCGCCAACGCTTGCGCTCTGCTCGATGACGGCCACCCGTTGGCCGCACTTCGCACCCTGGACGGCAGCTTTTTGCCCCGCGGGGCCACTGCCGATGACGATCAGATCGTAGGTACGGGTGTCACTCATACGGTCAGTCCGTCGGCGACCTCGAGCATGTCGTCACGTTTGGCGATGAGAGCATCGAGGTCCTCGGGATAGAGGTTGAGTGCGACGCAGACCGGATGCGCGCGGAGCGCTTTCTCGTCGTCGGGCTGATCGAGAACCAGGTGTGCGAAGAGATTGGCGAGGCACGCGATGTTCACGCTCGGCACGTGCTCATCCGCGGCGCCGGGATCGTGGTGGTGCGCAATCGATTCGACGATCGCGCCGGGCAACGACCACGTCTCGGCCAGCGATCGCCCAACGAGCGCGTGATACGGTTCGAGGACGGCAGTGCAGGTCTCCCCGGAAAGGTTGGGATCGATCTCGAGGGCGAGTCCCAGCACGACGGGCTTGCCGACGTCATGCAGCAATCCGCACAGGAACGAACTCTCCGCGTTCGTCCGGAGGCTGCGTGCGATCTCGCGTGCGTAGGCGCCGGCGATCGCCGAGTGCTTCCAAAGGTGGCTGACCAGCGCCTCGTGTCCTTCGACGCGGAATACTCCGTTCTGCACCGCGACCGCGAGTACGATCTCGCGCAGTTGCGTCAGTCCGATGCGGAGAAGCGCTTGTTGGATGGATTGAATCCGGCCGCTGCCACCATACGCCGCTGAGTTGGCAATCCGGAGCACGTGGCCAGTGATGGCTTGATCGGTGTGCAGGAGCTCCGAGATTTCGGCGAGATCTGCGTTCTCGGCGATCTTACCGTCCAGAAGTTGGGCGGCGACGTTCGGGAGCATCGGCAGTTCCAGGTCGCCCGCCGTGATGCGGCGCTCGAGTCGCTCGCGAAGAGCAGCCGGGATGGATCCGGCTGGTGAGGGAGCTGGAGATTGGTCCGCCGCGGACTCCACGAGAGTAGGCACGTGTGAGATAGAGCAACCGTGATGCCAAGGCGGACGCCCGGGAGCGAGGGCGCCCGGGAGCAATGGAATCGCGAGCCCGTCGCGCGGCGGCGAAGAAAGCACTGTAGTTCCAGGAGCTTGGGGCTCGTGGCGGCGATGGGCGCGCGCCGGACCCCGGGGAGCGGGTATCCGCTCCCCGGGCGCCTCGGATCGACCGGGTGCCGAGAACACGTCCGACCGACGTGATTGTGACGCCTCCGGGCGGACGTGATCACATTGCTGGCGCGGTTGTTCTTTCAGGCTGCGGCACTGGGATCGTCATCGCCGTCCTCGGTGCTGGGATCGTCGTCGCCGTCCTCGGTACTGGGATCGTCATCGCCGTCTTCGGTGCTGGGATCGTCGTCGCCGTCTTCGGTGCTGGGATCGTCGTCGCCGTCTTCGGTACTGGGATCGTCGTCGCCGTCTTCGGTGCTGGGATCGTCATCGCCGTCTTCGGTGCTGGGATCGTCATCGCCGTCCTCGGTGCTGGGATCGTCATCGCCGTCTTCGGTGCTGGGATCGTCATCGCCGTCTTCGGTGCTGGGATCGTCATCGCCGTCTTCGGTGCTGGGATCGTCATCGCCGTCTTCGG
>Ga0315338_1000502_pt1 | contig 86701 bp, 69 predicted proteins | sample ASW8metaG_FD_204518 | JGI IMG/M metagenome (GOLD analysis project Ga0315338, IMG submission 204518) | Ammonia-oxidizing marine archaeal communities from Monterey Bay, California, United States - ASW #8 | ecosystem: Environmental > Aquatic > Marine > Coastal | place: USA: California | collected...
CGGGCATGCCCTGCAGCGATACCTGCGGGCTTGCGGAGACCAATCTGTGCGCTAACTTCGGGCTAAACGATCTATGTGCCGAGCAAGTGAACGCCGCCGGCTGCGCAGCCGATTGCTGCCCCTAGGGTGGAATTCCCCCGGTCTCGTGGACAGCTAGAGGCCGATCTGTGAGGCGCCTTCAAACGCCTCGGGGCTAAGGCCGCCCAGGTGGCTGTGGCGGCGGGTCCGGTTGTAGAAGATCTCGATGTAATCGAATACGTCGGCCTTGGCCATGTCACGCGTCTTGTACACGCGTTTCCGTATCCGCTCCTTTTTCAAGCTGCCGAAGAATGACTCGGCAACCGCGTTGTCCCAGCAATTACCCCGACGGCTCATGCTCGGCTCGATGTTGTTATCGCGACAGAAGCGAGCCCAGTCGTCGCTGCCATACTGCGAGCCCTGATCCGAATGAACGAGGATCCTCTTGTTCGGTCGACGCCGCCACACGGCCATGAGTAAAGCATCCAGCACGATCCCGCGTTCGAGCGTCGGCTTCATCGACCAGCCGACGATCTTGCGCGAATGCAGGTCCATCACTGCCGCCAGATACAGCCATCCCTGCCAGGTTCGGATGTAGGTAATGTCGGTGACCCACGCCTGGTCCGGCTCCTCGACGGTGAACTGACGCTTGAGCCGGTTGGGTACCGTGATCGCGGGCCGGCCTCCGCCGTAACGAGGGATCTTATAGCCGCGAATCGCCCGAATCGTGTGCACCTGCATGATCCGCGCTACGCGTTTCTTCCCGATCCTCTCGCCGGCCTCGCGAAGGTCGAGGAAAACGCGCGGGCTTCCGTAGATGCCGCCGCTGGCGACATACGAATCACGAATCAGGCCGACCAATCGTTGGTCTTCGATCGCGTGACACGACAGCGGCTTGTGAAGCCAGGCGTAGAATCCACTCCGCGCAACCTGCAGAACCCGACACATCGTCCCAATGCGGAACTCGTGACGATGCGAATTGATGAACGCGTACTTTACTCGGGATCCCTGGCAAAGTACGCGGCGGCTTTTTTTAGTATGTCGCGCTCCTCCTGCGTGCGCCGCAGATCGGCGCGCAGCTTGAGGATCTCGCGCTTGGACTCGAGGAGCTCGTCTTCGCGCCGCTCCTCTTTGCTTGGACTGACCGCCTTCGTCCACTTGTAGAGACTGTGCGGCGAGACGCCGAGGCGCGCAGCTACCTCCTTCACGGAGTATCCGCGCTCGGTTACTTGCCTGACGGCCTCATCCTTGAATTCGGGAGTGTACCGTTGTTGGCCCATGGATATTTCTAACCTCCATCAAGGCCTCCGGCGTGTCCATGATCGCGGGGGAAGTCCATCCCCAGCGGGGAAGTGTCCACGAAAGCGATTCAACTCCACCTCTTCCGCGACCTTGTCTAGCTGCTCTTGGTAGATCGCCCGATCAATGGCGCGCTCGTGGACGAAGGCTTCAACGAGCCGGTCCTTGCGTATCCGTAGATCGTCCAGCTTCCGCTGAAGTCGCCTCGCACTCTCGATGGTGTCGGCTTGTTTGCGATGCCACATGTCGAGGACGATCTCCCGGAAGAGCCGCAGGTACTCCGGCTTCGGCGCCAGCCTGCGCAGGAAGTTCACGAAATCGTTCTCCAGATCGGCCCGACGTATGTTGATGGCTCGACAGGCGGCTTCCCGGCATCGATAGTATGGATACTTCTTGCTTCGGCCTTTCGACGGGAAGCATCAGCTAGGTGCCAGGAAGCACATGCGTTAGATAGCGGCTCCCCGCCGTTCCCGCCTGCGAGAAGTGTCCCTAATAGGATTTGCACTTCTGGGAACCTTACCCAGGACTGAGCCCCTGGCTGCGCCAGTCTCAAGAGGACTTCCCGGACAGGCGCATCTGGCACAGTCGTTGCTGCGCGTCACCTTAGGAAGCCCCTCGATGGCCTTGTCGCCGGGCCCCAGCCAGAGGGGAGGGGGTGTCCGCGTGAAGCTTATAAGCACGATCGCCGTAGCCATGGTCGCGGTTGTTGTCTTAAGCGCCCATGCGTCGGCCGAGCTTCTGTTCGACGGTCCGGAACTCCAGGTCAACACTTACACGACACAGGAGCAGAACGGGCCGGCTGTGGCCGGAGGCAGCGACGGCGGCTTCGTCGTGGTGTGGACCAGCGCTGGCTCGAGCGGCACCGATACGTCGTACACAAGCATCCAGGCCCAACGCTACGACAGCACCGGTACTGCAGACGGCACGGAGTTCCAGGCTAATGCGTTTACGCCGGTGATCCAGGATCGGCCGGGTGTCGCCGTAGGCAGCGACGGGAGCTTCGTCGTCGTATGGAGTAGCTACCCCGGAAGTGCGACCGACCTGTACTTCGGCATCGAGGCGCAGCGCTTCGACAGCACGGGCCTAAATGTCGGCACGCAGTTTCATGTGAATACCTACACGATGAACGATCAGGACAACCCGGCTGTGGCCGTAGCCAGCGATCGCAGCTTCCTCGTTGTGTGGCAAAGCGAGGGCTCGAGCGGCACCGATACGTCGCTGACAAGCATCCAGGCCCAGCACTACGACAGCACCGGTACTGCCGACGGCACGGAATTCCAGGTCAACACGTACACGACGGGCTCTCAGACGCAGGCGGCTGTGGCCGTAGCCGGCGACGGCAGCTTCGTCGTTGTGTGGTCCAGCGCTGGCTCGAGCGGTACCGATACCTCTTCCAGCAGCGTCCAAGCCCAGCGCTACGACAGCACCGGTGCTGCCGACGGCACGGAATTCCAGGTCAACACGTACACGACGGGCTTTCAGCAGCTGCCGGCTGTGGCCGGAGGCAGCGACGGCAGCTTCGTCGTTGTGTGGTCCAGCCCTGGCTCGAGCGGTACCGATACCTCTTCCAGCAGCGTCCAAGCCCAGCGCTACGACAGCACCGGTGCTGCCGACGGCACGGAATTCCAGGTCAACACGTACACGACGGGCTCTCAGACGCAGGCGGCTGTGGCCGGAGGCAGCGACGGCGGCTTCGTCGTGGTGTGGACCAGTCCTGGCTCGAGCGGTACCGATACCTCTTCCAACAGCGTCCAAGCCCAGCGCTACGACAGCACCGGTGCTGCCGACGGCACGGAATTCCAGGTCAACACGTACACGACGGGCTTTCAGGCCGGTGTTGGCGCGGCCGGAGGCAGCGACGGCGGCTTCGTCGTGGTGTGGACCAGTCCTGGCTCGAGCGGCACCGATACCTCTTCCAACAGCATCCAGGCCCAGTTCCTGTGCAGTGATACAGATGGCAACCTCACTTGCGGCAGCCAGGGGTCGACGACCACTACCTCAACAAGCAGCACGACGACCTCGACATCTACGACAACCTCCACGTCAACAAGCAGCACGACGACCTCGACATCTACGACAACGTCCACGACAACAAGTAGCACAACAACCTCCACGAGCAGCACGACGACGACCTTGCCGGCGTCGGCTACCTGTCCAGCCGCGCAGCAGGGCGGTTGTCTGAGCGCCACGCAGGGCAAGCTGGACTACAACGAGAAGAAGGCCGGCAAGGAGAAGGTGAAGCTTCAGTGGAGGAAGATCTCCGCCGCGACGACGCAGGGCGACTTCGGCGATCCGGTCGGCGGAGACACGAGCGTGGCTTTGTGCATCTACGACGACGTCGGCACGCTCGTACAAGACTTCGCAGTCGACCGTGCCGGGCAGCTCTGCGCCGGCAAGGCGTGCTGGAAGGCGAAAGGCACGAAAGGTTACGGCTACAAGGACAAGAACAACTCCTCGGACGGCATCGCCAAGATCGGCTATGGAAGCGGCGCTGCGGGCAAGGGCAAAGCCGACGCGCAGGGCAAGAACAACTCGACCAAGGGGCAGACGGACCTGCCAGCTGGTGTCGTCGCCTTGCTAAGCGGCAACATCGCCCCGACGATCCAGATGCTTACCAGTGAGGGGATGTGCATCGGCGCGACGATGAGCCAGGTGAAGAAGGACGAGGCGACGCGGTACTCGGCGCAGTTGAAGTAGCCCTCGGTGCTGACTACCTGGGAGTCGGACACAGCGCCGCTTCGGATCGGAGTAGGGCGCCGAGAGCTTGGTGCCGGTTATGGTGCCGGTTCAGTATCGAAAACCACCGTACTCCATCGAACTCGGTGCAATGACCTCATCGACGTAAGCGCGCGTGCAACAACGAAAAGCCACATCTACTGCGGTTCATCATCATCATCCCGAGAGGGCTTCGAACCCGTAGGTCAGAGCCCCGTCTCTAGGCCACCATCGCCAGCCGGAGCGCCTCCACCTCGCGCAGCCAGCCCACGATCCGGTTCCAACTCGGCTCCACGAGGGACGCCACCTTTCGAATTCACCTGAGCGGTTAGCGGCCGGCTCTGCGTCGTAGCAGCCTCAGGTAGACCTCGCGGCGACGTGCCACGCCGATGACGTAGACGACGATCTCTGTCGCGTGCACTTCGTAGAGCACTCGGTAGTCGGCGACACGGATCCGGTACGCTCCCTTTCGGCCCTTCAGCGCTACGGCGGCGGGCGGTCGCGGGTCCTCGGCCAGTCCGTCAAGAATGTCTCGGACCTGCGATCGGATCTTCTTGGGGAGCTTCTTGATCTCGCGTGCGGCCTCGTGATGTAGAACGAGCCTATAGGTCTTTGCGGACATCCGCCCACTCGACCCAAGGGCCGCCACGACGAGCTTCGATCTCTGCGAGATCTTCCGCATCCTCGAGCCATGCGGCGAGCGCTTCGGAGACGACGGCTTGTTGCTTGAGCCCGTGCTCTTCGCAGAAACGGTCGAGCTCGGCCTTCAGCTCGTCATCGATACGGTGGGTGACGGTTGCCATGGTTCGAGGCTAATTGCGCGTGCAAGCAAATACAAGCATTACCTGTAATAGTCTGACGACCTCGGGGCGAATCTCCACTCGTCACCGCGTGAGGTTCCGCCCCACGCTTTTACTCTGCCCCATCCCGTCGATAGACCCGGACCATGGGCTACCTCGGGCGAACGACCTGCGAGCATCTTGCTTCGGCGCTAGCACTCGCGGCCCTGCTTGTGCTGGCCTCAGCCGGTCCACTCGTCGCCGAGGACGGCGCCGGGCCGCGGGACCCCACGACTCCGGCCGCAGCGGAAAGCGCGGCCGCGTTGCCTGCCGATGCCGATGCGTCGGCCGAGCGGGCGCTGTCGATACTCGAACGGTCGTCGCGTTACCTCTCCGGCCTGAAGATGTTCGCGCTCAGCGTGCGTAGCGAGGTCGATGTCGTTCAGGAAGACGGCGTGTCGATCGAGTTCGGCGCCACGCGCCAAATCACGGTTCGCCGGCCCGATCGCGTGCGCGTCGTCATCCAGACACGCGACGGTCACGAGCGCAGGCTCTATTTCGACGGCAGTTTGGTGACGATGTACACGCCGGGTGACGACCTCTACGCAGTTGTCGAGGCCGTCGGTACGCTCGATGATGCCATCGAGGCGGTGACCGATGAGCTGGGTCAGCCGCTCCCACTCGCGGAGCTGCTACGGCAGGACTTCTACGGCTCGGTGCGCGATCTGATCCGATCGGCGTCGTACGTCGCCCGCGAGAGCCTCGATGACACCGATTGCGATCACCTCGCGTTCGCCGGCGTCGATGCCGACTGGCAGATCTGGGTCGCACGCGGCGAGCGGCCACTGCCGCGGCGGCTGGTGATCTCGTACAAGAAAGAAGACGGTAGCCCACAATTCCGCGCCGACCTCGGTGGGTGGGACGTCGATCCAGATGTCTCCGATGAAGTGTTCACGTTCGAGCCACCGGCGGGGGCCGAGCAGATCGAGTTCGCGCCGCTCGGGACCCCCGGGCCGGCCATGGGGCAGGGGCGATGAGGGGAAGCATCGCCGCGCTGTCAGCGATGGCTGTCTGGAGCGCCGCAGCGTTCATGGCCTGGCCGGCGGCGGTCGAAGCACGCGGCCTGGGCGGGCGCGTTGCGGCCCGGCCGGCGATCTCGCGCGTCGGCCCGGCAAGCAGCGGGTCGATCCGCGCCGCGCGCGCGAGTGCGCCCGCGGCGCGGCCGGTGACCCGACCGCGTACGTCGGCCGTGCGCATCGCCGGAGGCGCGCCGCGCTATCGCTACCGGTCGCCCGGACACGTCGGGAGCGCCCCTATCGGTGCACGAGGCGATCACCGCGGCGAGTCTTTCGGCGACAACCCCGCGGCCCGCTATCGTCGCAATGCGTACATCTCGAATCGAGAGTTCGGTGCGCTGCCGTGTTCGCGGCGCAGCGTCGGCTCCGGCAGCCGTACCTACTACCGCTGCGGCGCGGCCTGGTACTACCCGGTCTACTATTACGGCGACGTGTACTATGCCGAGGTCTGGCCGCCGGCCGGGGTCGAGGCCGAGACGCTGCCCGCCGGTTCGCAGACGGTGATCGCGGGCTCGACGACCTACTACCTCAGCGACGACGCGTTCTACGAGAAGTCGGATGACGGCGGCTACGTCACCGTCGAGCCGCCGGTAGGCACCCGTCTCGGCGAGCTGCCTGCGGGCGCCGCCAAGGCGATCCCGATCGTCGCTGGCGGCGCGACCTACTATCACTATCACGGTGTCTACTATCGACAGGTCGACGATGCCGACGGCAGGCATTACGAGATCTCCGCGAATCCATTTCAGTCCTGACGTGTGACGTCGCCGTCGCGGGAAGTCGTGTGTGCCCACGCCCGGGTGGATCACGGGCAGTGCTCGAGGCCGCCGGCGAACGGAATTGTTGCCCGGCCGATCGCCGTGCGTTCGCTCTCGGATCGGTGATTGCGTACGGTGCGTCGCGCGCGGCGTTCTCGCGAACGTCCGACGCGACTGCGCCGTGGCAGCGAATCCGTCAGTACGTACCTTCGTCATCGTCTGCTCTCTGCTGGTAGCCGTCATCGCCGCCGTAGCGGGCTACGCCGGACAGCTCCACTGGCAAAACGCGTTTCTTCGCGCCGAGCTCGCGAGGGCACTCAGCAAGGCGCAGGCGGCGCCGCGGCAGGCCGAACCCGAGGCGCCGGCGCCGAAGGTGGCCGCCGGGCCACGGACGGTGACGCCCGAGCAGAAGCAGGCCATGCTCGTCGAGCTCAACAACGAGCTGGGATCGGACAAGTCGGTGTGGTTCACGCGTGCCGCCAACGACCGCGAGGCCTCGGCGTATCAGCGCGCCATCCAGGCCGTGTTCGAGGAGGCGGGGTGGACGGTGCGCGCCAGCGTCGAAGCCCCGTTCCGGCTTCGACCGGGCATCTTCTTCCTGATGGCCGAGGACGAGCCGCCTCCGTACGTGGAGAAGGCGCTCGCGGCGTTCAACTCCGCCGAGATCGAGGTGTCGGCCGGTCGCGGCTATCGCGCATTCCACGAGCGCAAGAAGGCGTCTGACCCCGACTGGCGCGGCTTCGATATGGCGCCGGAGCAGACCTACACCGTCGCCGTCGGCCGCAAGCCGGCCGAGTAGCTCGGGTCGACGACGCTGACCCCGCACGGGCGGTCCCCCGGGACTGATCGCAGGTTATCCAGGACGCGGATATCGCACGCCGTGGCTGCGGATGTTGCGCTTCGCGGAGCCGACTCGTCGGCAAAGCGGCGGTGCCGGCGGTGCCGGAGGCGGGCGCGGATCGTGGCACGCGACGTGCTGAGTACTCGTGACGCTATTCCGCGTCCCTACCGGAGGTCTTTCATGTTCAGCTCCCGATCCGTGCTCCCGTCCCTGTTCCTGATCCTTGCCGTCGCCCTGTTCGTGGGTGTGCCGCACGCCGACGCCCGACGGCAGGGTCCGCCGCCCTGCGACTCCACGGCCGATTGCCAGGAGCGATGTCCGGCCGAGTTCCTGGGGTGCACCTGTGCCGAGACGCCGCGCGGCGACAGCATCTGCGTGCCGACCTGTAACTCGGACGAGGATTGCCCGGATCACGACCGCGGTCCTTCGCTGGTGTGCGACGTCGACCAGGCGATCTGTGTTCCAGATCGCGCGTCCGGCGAGCGCGGAGGTGAGCGTGGCAGTGAGCGTGGCAGTGAGCGTCGCGGCGAGCGTCGCGGCGAGCGACGCTGAGCCGGCGGGGTAGGATCCGAACGATCGCCGGCGCGCCGGCGGTGACGCGGCCACGAGGCCGCGCGGATCGGCGATTAGCCCGTGGACCCCGTGTGCACGGTGTAAGCCGTCCGCAGCTCATGAGGTCGCAGCGAACACGGGGTGCCGCAAGCGTGCGCACTAGTAGTCCTGGCCGTCGCTGTGCTGGCGGTTTCGGCAGTCGCTACCGTCACGTACAACAAGGCGTCTTCCGAGCTCATCGAATCGGCGAGCGACAACCTGTACGCGCTGATGGAGCTTCGCCGCGACGAACTCGCCGACTACTACGAGAGCGTGCGCGACGGCACGCTGTTCTGGGCACGCAATCCGTTCCTGCGGCCGGCGCTGCCGGCGTTCATCGAGGCGTGGAACGAGCAGGGGGAGGCCGGCAGGCCACGCTGCAACGGTTCTATGGTGATGGTGTCTGAGCGTGCGTCCGCTGTTCGCGTTCCGCGGTTGCCGTGCGACACAGAGTGAAGCTGTTAGGGTTGTCCCTCACCGCTTGCTCCTTATCCCTTACCCTGGGTGGGGAAAGTTTCGCCGTCTCCTGTTCTCACCGTAGACACTCAGCTCGACCGAATGCTATGAGTCCAGCGCCGCGAGCAACACGACTCGTCGCGGCCTGAGTCGAAAGGGGGTTCATCGTCTCGGTCAATGCGGGTGCGGAGCGAAACGCGCGCTTGTTGCAGAGCTCGGCGTTTTGAATCGTCCGGTCTTCGTTCCCGCGCTGAGTTCGCATGTAGGGAACGTGGATTCCGCGTGTGAGTTGCAGCGACGAGCCGGCGGCGGCGAAGCCATGACCGGTTGCGTTTCTGATCTGCGAATCGAGGGAGGTGCTGGCGGTACCACCAGCGTCCCAAGGGGATTGCGATGACCAAATCGAGTGTTCTTTCCGGCGTGGTATGCGCGCTCGTTCTTGCCCTTTTCGGCGGGTCGGCTCACGCCGGCAAGTGCGAAGCTTCGAAGACGAAATGCGCCAGCAAGAAGGCCGCGGGCCTTCTCAAATGTCACGCCAAGGCCGAGAAGAGCGGCACGGTGGTGGATCCGGCGTGCACGTCGAAGGTGATGGACAAGTTCGACGATCCAACGACCGGCTGTATTGCGAAGGTCGAGGCCAAGGGCGGATGTGTTGTCACGGGTGCCACGGCGACGCTGGAGGCGACCATCGATACCTTCGTGGTGACCGACATCGTGCCAGCGCTCGATCCTTTCTTCCCCGGCCCGATTCCCGGCGGCAACCTTTGTTCTTCGAAGAAGAAGGGCTGTGTCGCAAAGAAGGTCAAGGGCCTGCTCAAGTGTTACGCCAAAGCCGAGAAGAAGAGCCTCGCAATCGATCCGGCCTGCTTGCAAAAGGCGATGGACAAGTTCGACGGTGGATCGACTCCCGCCAAAGGCTGTTTCGCCAAGCGTGAAGCGATAGGCAGCTGTCTCACAGTGGGCGACACAGCGGCTATCGAAGCGGTCGTAGATGTCTTCGTCGAGGATGCAGTCTGCCAGATCGACCCGGCGTCGTGCCCGACGACCACCAGCACGACGACGACCAGCACGACGAGCACCACCGTGGGGTCGGTGTGCGGAAATCTCATAGTCGAGCCGGGCGAGGACTGCGAGACCGATCCCGACTGCGCTGTCGGCGAGATCTGTACGGCGGCCTGCGACTGCGTTCCGAACAACTGTCCGGACGTCATCGAGCTCACGATGCACGCGGGCACCGGCGTGCTGAGCACCGCCACGGAGCTCGATCTCGGCTACGCGGGAAACACCCACGGCCTCGATCTTGCCGACCAGGCCCGGCTCGCGCTCGCGATCTCCGGGGTATCGGGGACCGGCCCGGCCTCGTGCGGCGAGGCGACGATCGCAGGAATCGACCCGAGCCTGGGCAATTGTCGCTGCGATACCGACAACAGCGCGTCGTGCCAGTCCCCGTTTGCGCTCGACGCGGCCAGCTGCAGCGTTGGTGTGTCTTGCTCGACGAGCGCCGACTGCAAGGTCTGCAGTGGAGATATCAGCATCGCGTGCCTCAATAATGACGGGTGCAACGAGTGCAGCGTCACGGGTGGACCGTGCGTGTCCAATGGCGACTGTCCGAGCGGCGAGACCTGCGTGGATCAGGTCAACGGTGTGTGCCTGACCGGGGCTCAGCTGCCGACCTGCTCGGGCGGTCAGTGCGTAGGCAGCTGCGAGTGCTTCCTCGCTCCACCCGAGCCTGTGTCCGGGGGCAATGTGCCGGCTTGCTTCGTGCGCAAGCTCGGCGCCGATGTGACCGGCACCTGGAACCTCGACACGGGCGCCAGTGCCCTGGATATCGCACTGCTCCGGCGCATCTATCTCGGTGAGCTCACTACCGTGCCGTGCCCGACGTGCGTGGGCGATGTGACGGCGAACGACGGCGTGCGCGACGGCACCTGCTCGAAGGGGCGGAACGACGGCGAGAGCTGTGATGCGAACAGCTCGGATGCGACATTCCCGGCTCCGAGTGGAGGCGACTACAGCTACGACTGCTTCCCGGACGACGGAAAGAACCTAACCGGCACGGGCCTGGCCTCGATGTTCACGCTCACGACCGGAAGCTCGTCGTTGAGTGCGAACGTCGCGTGCGGTTGGCCGGTGATCGCGCCGGAGATCTGCCCCTGCGGCGTGTGCAGCGGCGACTCCTCGATCGCCTGCAGCTCCAACAGCGACTGCGGCGGTGCCGGCACCTGCGGCGGAGCGGCGGTTCTCGTGCCGCGCGCGAACGAGTGCACGGGGAGCAGTTGCACGGACCTCGGCGGTGGCGAGGGGGAGTGCACCACCGGCCCCGATCAGACGTTCTGTAACGGCGTGCTAAGGGCCGACGGAACACCATTTGTGACCTGCATCAGCAACGTCGACTGCGACAACGCCGATTGCGGCTCCGGCGCCGGGGCGGGCCTGTGCGGCACGTGCTCGCTCACCAAGCGTCGCGAGTGCTTCCTCGACCCGATCGTTGCCACCGGGACGGCGAGCACCACCGATCCTGTAGCCATTGCCACCTACTGCATGTCGCAGACCGCCAGTCCGGGCGCCAACGCGGTCATCGGCCTGCCCGGGCCGGCACGTGTGAAGATCGACTCGTCGAGCGTGTCCCGCTGCCCGGGCGGTGTGGCCTACCCGCCGTGTCCGTAGCCGTGTGACGAGGCTCACGAGGTGATTGCGGCCCGGCCGATGTGAACGGGCGAAACAAGGGGGGAACCATGGAGACCATTGCACCGCGACGTCTTTTCTACGTTGCGATCGTTGCCTGCCTGGCGTGGAGTGCGAGCGCTGCGCAGGCAGCACCGCCCGACCATTACCTCTGCTACAAGGGGAAGGGGAAGCGCGTTATCAACGTGACCCTTGCCGACCACGTCGATGCGCCGGGCTCGTACGCGAGCAAGGGGCTCAAGCTCCACTGCAACCCGGCCGACAAGGAGGGCGAGGGCGTCGTCGACCCGGACAGCCACCTCACTGTCTACAAGATCAAGGGCCCACATCTGAAGCGGTCTGGGCTCGAGGTGGTGAATCAGTTCGGCACCTTCTTCGTCGACACGAAGAAGGCCGACACCTTGATGGTGCCGGCCAGCAAGTCGCTGGCGCCGGCGCCGCCGCCTGGCGCGCCGCCTGCTGGAAATACCCCGGACCACTATCGTTGCCTGAAGGCGAAGACTTCGAAAGGGACGGCGACGATCCCCAAGGGGACGACCGTCAGCGTCGACGACCAGTTCGGCGCGCGCCAGGTAGAGATCAAGAAACCGTCGAAGCTGTGTGTTGCTACCGACAAGAATTCCGAGGGTGTCAACAATCCGGCGGATCACCTGCTTTGCTACAAGATCAAGACCGACATCAAGACGGCCCAGGCCGGAATACAGACCATCGATCAGTTCGGGGCACTCAGCTTCGAGGTGAAGAAGGAGGCCGAGCTGTGCGTGCCGAGCACTCTGCCCGGTCAGACTTGCCCGGTGGCGTTCGGCTTCACGTCGGTGGCTCGCGGGGCCTCAGGGACCACCAGGCTGGAGCGCGGCTGGACGGGAGACTGGCATCATCAGAACGTCGCGGACGGTCATACGCTTACCATCGCGTCCACGTGTGCGAGCTCCGCGTTACCGTGCGGAGAGTGCACTTTCGACGGTGTGGCTGCACCGCTCGGTCGCTGCACCAACGACCGTACGGTCGAGTGCGATACCATCGCCGGGCCCGATGTCGATGACTGCGGTGGCGCCGACTGCGAGTTCTTCCTCGCGCCCCCCACGCCCGACGTGATCGGGAACAATCCTGTGTGCGTCCAGACGATCCTGGAGACCGACATCACCGGCTCGATCGACAACGAGGCCGGAGCGATTTCGATGGCCGCGGACGTTCGCGACGTGGTGCATTCCGGCGTCGGTCTTCTCCAGCCGTGCCCGATCTGCGCCGGCGATACGCTGCCGAACGACGGAGTTCGCGACGGACTGTGCGTCGGCGGCGATCGCGACGGGCTGTCCTGTGACACCGGCGGCGAGGATCCGACGTTCGGTGCGGTGAGCGTGGATTGCCCGCCACAACCCGGGTCGAGCATCTCTGGCTTGGGGCTTCCCCGCTCGATCGATCTGGGCACGGGTAGCACTTCGCTGGCGTTCTCCACCCCGTGCGACGCGCCGCTTGGTCTCCTCGACTGTGCCTGCGCGGTGTGTTCGCTGGCGCCCGCAAAGCCGTGCCGTGACGACTCCGAGTGCGGGCCCGGAGAAGGGCTCTGCGACTCGAACGGTGGCGGCCCAGCTGCTGCCCGTCATCCGAACAAGTGCTCCGATCTTACGTGTACAGACGTGGGGGGGGAGGTTGGCGAGTGCCAGGCAGACGTTGGCCTCGACACGATGATGTACTGTGACGGCGAGGTTCGTGCCGACGGTAGCGGATTGCTCGCCTGCAACACACAAGGTGACTGCGACGCGATCGACACCATCTGCTCTGGAGCCGACTGTGGCACCTGTAGCCTCGCGCAGCGGCGTCGCTGCTTCCTCGACCCCATCGAGGCAACAGGCGCGCCTCACCCGTCACGGCCGACGCTCGTCGGCACGTCGTGCCTGAATGCGGTCACGAATACGGCTGTCAACGGTGTGTCGGGTCTGCCGGGGCCGCAGCGTGAGGCGTACGAGATGCGCGTAGGGCGCGTGTACTGAATCCTGGCGCTGATGAGCCGGTAAGGGCCGTCGTGCAGAACGCTATCGGAATCTGGCTTTCGCAGCACCCGTGACTCTGGATGAGCTGTCGTGTGATGTTGCCGACGGATCTGCGGAACTTCGAGGGGGAATGAAATGCAAGTCTTCATAGCCGCAATTGCACTGGTTTCACTGATCTCGCTGCCGGCGAGCGCGCGAGCCGCGACGTTCACGGTAACCAAGAATGTCGATACGAACGATGGTACCTGCGACGCGGATTGCTCACTGCGCTCCCCGGCGTGGGAGAACAGGATTCGGCGACGGGTGACTTCGACATTCGAGCCGGGGTTACCATCACGGGGGCGGACTCGATCGAGTCTTCGACGTCTATCTCACCGACGGCGGTGACGTGGCGTTCGCCGGTCTGACCATCCGGGGAGGCTCCAGCGATCTCGGCGCGGGGATCTCCCATTGCCCGTTCGCGGATTCCAGCTTAACCCTGACGGACTGCGTCGTCACGGGGAACTCCGCCACGGGCGCCTCGGAGGGCGGGGGAGGGATCGCGAACCTGGGAGCAGGGTTTTGCGGTAGTGCTCCCGAGCTGGTGCTGGTGGACAGCACGGTCAGCTTGAATACGGTCGTGAAGGACGGCGCCGGGATCTACAACCGAGGTGGGAGCGTCGCAGTTACCGCTGCCACGTTCAGCGACAACGACGCGGTCGAAAGAGGCGGAGCGATCTTCACGACAGGTGGCGGCGTGGTGGCCGTCGCCGCCAGCGACATGTTGACGAATACGGCCGGTACGCGCGGGGGCGCGATATTCAACGATGGCGGACCTCTGGTCATCTCGGACACGACGATCAGCGGGAACATGGCCACACAAGATGGCGGTGGACTGTTCCTCGAGCTGCCGACGGGCATGACGACGATCGACGGCAGCACCATCTCTCTCAACTCCAGTAGCTTCAGTGGCGGAGGCATTGCGCACGGACAGGGGATGCTCGACGTCACGAACTGTACCATCGAAGACAACAGCGCGACCAGCTTCGGCGGCGGCGCGATCAGTACGGGCAGCGGCGTGTTGACAGTGACCGATAGCGTGATTCGGAACAACACGGCCGCGCGCGGCGGCGGCATCGAAACGGGCGATACATCGACGATCGTTCGTAGCACGATCAGCGGCAATACGGCGACCGGTCTCGACGGCGGAGGAATCACCACTGGCGGCGGAAGCCTGGTCGACATCGATGACAGCACGATAAGCGGCAATACGGCGGCCGGCTCGGGTGGCGGCGTGTTCTCCGAACGCGGGGGCAACACCTTGTTTCTGACCAACGTGACGCTCAGTGGTAACGAGGCCCAGGGCGGATTCGGTGGTGGCATTGCCGCGAACGGCTCGACGCTGACGGGGCTTCGCAACGTCACCATCGTCGACAACACTGCGTCCTCGGGCGGCGGCGGGCTGACCGAGGTCAATGCTGTCGTGCTCAGCAGCATCATCGCCGACGACAGCAGTTGTGGACTGGGATTCTTCCAGGTCGCGGACGTCGAGATCGGCTCGCTGGCCGATCACGGCGGTCCCACCTTGACGCATGCGCTGACCGCGACTAGCCCCGCGATCGACGCGGGCAACGACAGTGACTGTGCGGTGACCGACCAGCGCGGCATGCCGCGGTTCGACGGCAATGCCAACGGCACCATCACGTGCGATGTCGGCGCCTACGAGTACCACCTGTGCGGCACCGAGCCTGCCACCGGCTGTCTCACGGGCGAAAAGGCCTCGTTCTCGATGTCGAACAAGAGCGACGACAGCAAGGATCATCTCAAGTGGAAGCTGTCCAAGGGGGACGCGCTCGACCACGCCGACCTGGGCAGCCCCGCTACGAGCACGATCTACACCATGTGTGTCTACGATTCGACGGCTGGTCAGGACGGGCTGGTGGGCGCCCTGGTAGTGGCGCCCGGCGGCCTCTGGGAGGACAAGGCCCCGAAGGGCTTCAAGTACAAGGACAAGTGCGGTGCGTCGGACGGCGTCGGCAGCGTGCAGCTCAAGACGGGCGCCAAGGGCAAGGCCAAGGCGCAGCTCAAGGCCAAGGGCGCGAACACGCCGATGCCGGTTCCGCTAGGCGCCGAATACCTCGATCTTGATCCGCGAGTGACGGTGCAGCTGGTGAGCAATGCCTCGTCGTCGGTCTGCTGGACCTCCGAGTTCACGTCGGCGAAGAAGAACGATGGCGAGAAGTTCAAGGCCAAGGGCGAGGTTCTTGCCCCGACGACCTGCCCGGTCTCGTTCGATCTTGGTTCGGTGGCCGGCGCCGGTGGGGGACCCACGCTCATCGAAACCGGCAACACGGGGTTGTGGCACAATCAAGACCTACCGGACGGCTACACGCTGAGCGTGGCCACGACCTGCGCAGCAGCTAGCCCACCGTGCGGAGTGTGCACAGTGGACGGAGTTCTCGGCGGTCAAGGCCGTTGCTCGAACGATCCGACGATTGTCTGCGAGACGGTAGAGGGGCCTGACGCCGCTTGCGGTGGGGCCGACTGTAACGTGTTCCTTGTGCCGCCCACCGGTGGAAACGTTGCGAGCTCCGGGATCTGCACTCGCGCGCGGCTGGTGAGCGACGTCGTCGGCACCATCGACAACGAGACGGGGGCGATAGCGCTGTCGCTCGATACCAGAACGCAGGTCTATTCCGACGAAGCAGGATTCTTGCAGCCCTGCCCCCTGTGTACCGGCGATTTCACGCCGAATGACGGCGTACGCGACGGCAGATGCAGCGGCGGCGCCAATTCGGGCTCTGCGTGCGATACGAACGGCGAGGATGCCGTTTTCGGCGACACCAGCCTGGATTGCCCGCCGAGTGTGGGCAAGAACATCTCCGGCCTGGGGGGCACAACCTCGGTGGATCTGACCACAGGTACGGCGTCGCTGACCGCGCAGGTGAGTTGCGGAGGATCCCTTTCCGCCTTCGACTGCCACTGCCGTGTCTGTAGCGGCGACACTACTCTTGCCTGCAACAGCGACGACGAGTGCGCGGCTGCATCGGCCGGGACTTGCAGCGCCACCGGGGGCAGCGGGGCCCAGCCCGTGCCGAACGGCTGTGCCGCGGAGGCGTTCGAGTGTCCGGCCAGCGGCGAATGCGCTACCACGTCCGTCGACTATTGTGATGGTTTCCTCGATGGCTACGGCGACGGCGTTCTCCAATGCTCTACGAACACAGACTGCAGTGTCCTCGACTCCGAGTGCCCGGGCGGCGATTGCGGCAGTTGCTCGCTGACGCAGAATACCCCGTGCTTTTCCGACACCATCGGCGCGACCGGCACGGCCGACCCTGATAGCCCGGTGCTCGTCGGCGTGACCTGTTTCCCACTGATCAATAGCCCCGCCGCGAATGCAGCTGCCGGGTTGCCCGGACCCCAGCGACAGACGCGCACGATGAGTCTGTCGAGGAGCTTCTGATCGAGCGACGAACAGCGTCGGAGCATTGAATGCCGTGTCGCGCTGCTGGCCTGATCGATGCCGCGCCGGCATCGGCTGCATACGCCCGGTGCGCGACGAGGCAGCTCGCGTCGAGCGCGTTCTGAAGCAGTGTTGCCCACGGTTGGACTGCGAGCCCCGTGCATGGTGTAAGCCGTCCGCAGCTCATGAGGTCGCAGCGAACACGGGGTGCCGCAAGCGTGCGCACTGTAGTCCTGGCCGTCGCCGTGCTGACGGCCTCGGCGGTCGCCACCGTCACGTACAACAAGGCGTCTTCCGAGCTCATCGAATCGGCGAGCGACAACCTGTACGCGCTGATGGAGCTTCGCCGCGACGAGCTCGCCGACTACTACGAGAGCGTGCGCGACGGCACGCTGTTCTGGGCACGCAATCCGTTCCTGCGGCCGGCGCTGCCGGCGTTCATCGAGGCGTGGAACGAGCTGGGCGGCGACCGGCAGGCCACGCTGCAGCGGCTCTATATAGAAGAGAACCCGCATCCGGTCGGACAGAAAGGCCGGCTCGAGGACGCAGGCGACGGGTCGAGCTACAGCGCGACGCACGCGCAGTACCACGCGTTCCTCAAGCGCTTCATCTCGCAGTGGGGGTTCTACGACGTCTTCCTCTTCGACCCGGCCGGCAACCTCGTCTACTCCGGGTTCAAGGAGTCCGACTTCGCTACCAACTTCGTGACGGGTCCGTGGCGTGATACCGATCTGGGGCGAGCGTTTCGCGCCGCGCGCGACAGTGCTCGCCGCGGTCACTTCGTGATGTTCGACTTCGCGCCGTATCCCCCCAGTCATGATGCGCCGGCAAGCTTCACCGCGAGCCCCGTCGTCGACGACGACGGCGAGCTCGTCGGCGTGCTGGCGTTCCAGGTGTCGATCGAGCGGATCGACGAGATCATGCAGGTGGTGCAGGGGATGGGGGAGACCGGTGAGACGTACGCGGTCGGTGATGACCTTCTCATGCGCAGCGATTCTCGTTTCTCCGAAGAATCGACGATTCTGAAGACGACGGTCGACACCGAAACCGCCAGGCTCGCGCTCGCTGGTGAGAGCGGTGTCCGCATCACGGACGACTTTCGTGGTGTATCGGTACTGTCGGCCTATGGGCCGCTGGAGCTCGACGGGGTCACGGCGTGGGCGGTGCTGGCGGAGGTCGACGAGGCCGAGATCCTCGCTCCGGTTGCCAGGCTGAGGACGTGGCTCGTCCTGGCCGGGGTCATCCTCGTGGGCGTGATGGTGCTCATCGGAGCGTCGGCTGGGCTACTGGGCAGTCGCAGTCGCGCGGGCTGAGTCTCGTTGCGCGAATCTCTTCTGCCTTGTGACAAGATCGCCGCGCGCGTACGCAATCTGCGGTGAGCGCCCCCGGCGACATCCACTACGCCCGCACCAGCGACGGCATCGACATCGCCTACACCGTATTCGGCGAGGGGCCCGATCTGCTCGTCGCTCCGGGCTTCGTCACGCACCTCGACCTGATGTGGGACTTCCCGTTCTTCCACACCATTCGTGGGCTGGGCGAGCACTTTCGCGTGATGGTGCTCGACAAGCGTGGCACGGGGCTCTCCGATCGCTCGCTCGGCTTCGGCAGCCTCGAGGATCGAACCGAGGACATCCAGGCTGTTCTCGACGCGGAGCGGGCCGAGCAGGTGATCCTCTACGGTGTGTCGGAGGGTGGCCCCATGGCCGTCTACTACACGGCGTCGCATCCGGAACGGGTGCGCGCATTGGTTCTGTACGGCACCAGCGCGCGGTTCGACCCGGAGGTCGGTGATTCGTTCCTGACGGCCGTTTCCGCTTCGTCGGGCGTCGGTGAGCCCGAGCGACCCGTCGGAGGCTTTCTCGACGTCATCGAGCGTGAGTGGGGCAAGGGACTGGTCTACCAGTCGTTCCTGTCACACGCCCCGGATCCAGCCGCCGCGCAAAGGGTGCTGGCTCGATTCGAGCGCAGCGCCTGTACGCCGCAGATGTGCCGGGAGATCATGGAGCGAAATTTCGAGATAGACGTCAGGCCGTTCCTGCCTTCCGTGTCCGTACCGACCCTGGTGTTGCACTGTACCGACGATCCGGCGCTGCCGGTCGAGTTTGGTCGCTTTCTCGGCAGCCACATCCCGGGCGCCAGGTACGTAGAGATCGATGGCGACTTTCATGGTAGCTGGCGAGTCGAGGACATGGCCAAGCTGCGGCCGCCGCTCGTCGAGTTCTTCGCCGAGCTGTTCGGTTCCGAGGAGGCAGCGACGGCGCCGAGCGGGGAACGCGAGCTTGCGACCGTGCTGTTCACCGACATCGTGGCCTCGACCGATCGTGCCGCCGAGGTCGGCGACTCGGTGTGGAAGGAGATGCTCGACCGGCACGAGCGTGATGCCGCCGATGCCGTCGCCACGGCCGGTGGCCGCCTGGTGAAGACGACGGGTGACGGGATGCTCGCCACGTTCTCGGGCCCGTCTCATGCGGTGGCGACGGCGCGAGCATTGCAGGACGCAGCGCTTCCGCTCGGCATCGGTCTACGCGCGGGCCTTCACACCGGCGAGATCGAGCGCCGCGCCGACGACATCGGCGGCATCGGTGTCCACATCGCCGCGCGCATCGCGGCTCTCGCCGAAGCGGGTGAGATCCTGGTGTCGCGCACCGCGCGCGACCTCGCCATCGGCTCGCACATCGAGTTCGAAGATCGCGGTACGCACACACTCAAGGGTGTCCCCGACGCGTGGCAGGTGTTCGCGGTCTGCTAGACCGACGCGGCCGGCAAGGATGCGGCCGGCGAGCTACTCGCGACAGCCCTTCTCGAGCTTGCGCACGAACCGGGCCTTGTCCTTCTCGATACGTCGGACCGCTTTGATGTCGGCGCTGGGTGCGCCGTCGTGGATCGCTCCCCAGCACACCAGCTCCACCAGCAGCGGGATCAGCGCGATCCCTTTCTCGGTGAGCGTGTAGATCACTTGCCGCCCGTTATCCGGGTCGGGTCGCTTGGTGACGATGCCGGTGGCTTCCAGGCGGCCAAGGCGGTCGGTGAGGATGTTCGTCGCGATGCCTTCATCGGACGACAGGAACTCCTTGAAGTACCGCATCCTCTGAAAGACCATGTCGCGCACGATCAGAAGGCTCCACCTGTCGCCGAGCAGGTCGAGTGAGCAGCTGATCGGGCACCCCGAACGTCGTTGATCTGCGTCGAATGCCACGAATTCGTTTCCCTGTGCTAACCACTTGCATAATGCCAGTAGTGTCGGTATCGTGCAATCGCTTGCATGGTGCAAGGGGTTAAATCGCCGGGAGATGAGCATGGGCTATCGATTGTTCTACTGGCCGTTTCGGGGTCGTGGCGAGCAGATCCGACTGCTGCTCAACGAGCTCGGACAGGAATACGAGGACGTCCACGTCGACAAGGAGCGCGACTTCCCGACATTGAGGCGGCAAGGCCCGGGCACTCTGTACTTCGGGTCGGTTCCGATGCTCAAGGATGGCGACTTCCGGCTGGTCCAGGGCCCGGTGATCATGAACTATCTCGGCCGCAAGCACGGCCTCATGCCGGATGAGCCTGGCGAGGCTGCACGAGCCGAGGCCATGGTGCTCGGTGCGGAGGACATGCGCATGGCCTACTTCCGCCTGCTGCGCGACGATGAGCGCTCCGAGCAGCGGAAGTCGCGATTCCTCGAGCTGGAGTGGCGCGAGCGCTGGCTTCCGGCGTGGGACGGCCTGCTCGAGATCAACGGCGACCGCGGGTTTCTGGTGGGGCCGTCACTCACGCAGGCGGATGTCGCCGTGTGGGATGTGCTCGACGCGATCGTCACGCGGATCGACGGGGCCGGGTTCGCGGAGTCCGGGAGGGTGGGGGAGTTCTACGAGTCGATCTCCACGCGCCCGGCGATGGCCGCGTATCTGGCGTCGGACCGGCGGCTGGCGATGAGGTGAAGCGGTGGCCGCGCGAGGCGGGTCATTTGCAGACGTCTTTCAGGATCGCTTGCCAGCTCTCACGTTCACGCTGCGGGTCGGTGAGTGGGAGCAGGGCACGGCAGTGTTGGCGAAGCTCCTGGTGGAATGCCGGCTCGACTTCGGCACGCCTCAGCACGTCGGCCAGCGCCGGCGCATCCCCGACTGGGCAGTAGCCCGGGTAGTCGTCGCCGAGGATCCCCACCGAGCCGTCGATGCGGGTCGAGACCACGGGCACGTCGCTGGCGATCGCCTCCATGATCGAGTTGGCGCCTCCCTCGGAGAGCGACGTGTGTGCAAGCAGGTCGCTGACGGCCAGGATCGAACGTGCGCGCGCCGGGGTCTGTCCGCGCTCCCACGTGTAGCGGTCGTTCTCGCGTTGCTCGCGCAGCGCCCGATCTTCCATGTCGGCGTCGAGGGCCGCGCCGACGTGAACGACGCGTATCCGGGAGGCGTCCGGTAACATGCGCGCTGCCGTGGCGGTGAGGAACGGATCCTTCACGGGGCGAAGGTTGCCCAGTACGCATACGTCGAACGTAGCCCCGGTCGCGCGCGGTCGTCGGGCGCGCGATGTCGATGGCTCGACGGACTGGTAGATCACGCGCGTCTTGGCGCGAACGTTATCGGGGAGCAGGTCGAGTGCGCGCGGCTGCAACGCTATCACCGCGTCGGCCAGCTCTAGCGATCTCTGTGTTTCGGGCCGGAGGCCGCCCGGCTGGTAGACGTCGGTGCCGGCGAGCAAGACGATCAACGGGCCGTCCGGGTGCCGCTCGCGGTAGCACTCGATGGCCGGCGCGCTACGAAACGCGTGGACGGCGATCAGCGCGTCGCAGGCGCCGCGGCGGTACTCCTGGCCGATCCGCACGCGGTGGCCGAGGTCTCGCAGCATGCGTGCCCACCGCAGGGCCGTCACCCGGTTGCCGTTCACCACCCCCGGCGGCGTAGGCGTGACGATTCAAAGCGCCAGCGATTTCACGATCTGAACGCCACGGTCCGGAACCCGGCCCACACGTCACGCCGGTCAAGCATGGCAACGTTCCGCCATGTGCTCGCTCGGTTCTGACTCGGAAGCTGCGGGTGTCGCCGTCATGTGGGCAGGAACATACGGCAGGCACGGTAGGGACTCCAGGGGTGGCTCCGGCGGCACTGCCTCGCAACGGCTCTGCTCGGTAGGAGGCGCGGTCGTACTCCGTGGGGCGTACGACCCGAACGTTCTTCGGCCTTGATTGACCGGCGACGGTGTTCCTACGATGCGCGCGTGCTTGTCAATCCTGGTCGGTTGCTCCTCTCGGTTCTTCTGTCGGCAACTCTCCTCTCGTGCGGCGGCGGTGGTGGTGGTGGCGGCGGCGGTGCCGGAGGAGGCGCCGGTGGTGGTGGAGACGGAGGTGGCGGCGGCGAAACGGGTCTTCAGCCGACCGCCGTCGTCGGGTCGCTCGGCGCGTGCTCGGCTGCAAGCGTGGACCGCTGGCGTTTCGAGGTCGCGCGCGGCCGCACCGTTTCACTCGAGATCGATACGGTCGACACGGCCACGGCTGCCGACTTCTGTCTGATCGGTCGCTGCGGAAACGTCGACGTGGGCGGCGACGACGAGATGTCGTGCACGGCGAGCGCGCCATCGTTTGCATGTCCACGAACCGTAATTACCACTCGTGGCACCGGCCCGTGTACCGTCGACGTTACGACGTGTTCGGGCGCCTGCGCCGACGCCGGCACTGCCGCGTACACGCTGACCGCGGCGATGGACGTGGAGGCGCCGGCACTCACCCAGGTGGCCGACGACGCGGCGCCATCGGAGCTCTCCGGTGTGTGTATCGACGGCCCCGACGATGCCGAGGACTGCACGCCCGACACGGGCTGCCCGAACGGGACCTGCGAGGCGTTACCCGCCGTCCCGCCGCGCGGTCGCGGCGAACCGCCGGCGGCCGACGATCTGCCGGCCGACGCGAGCACGCTGTGTGTTGTCAATGTGGGCCTGTCCAGCGCGACCACCTACGCGCGACTCAAGTACAAGGTGGACTATCGCGACGCAGCAGGCGGTTTCCCCGGCGAGGCGACCGACGTGCAGTGCGAGCGGATCGTCGGTGGGTTCGGGACGTTTCGCGACCTCGATGCAGGGATGGTGCTGGCGACGAACCTCTCGAGCGGTGACGGTGTCACCGGGCCGCGCGACCTGACCCGCTGCACGTTCGTGACTTCCGAGGCGGACCTGACCGCCGACCGATTCGACCTTGCGGTCACCGAGGCCGTCGACCCCGACGAGATGCTTGTGGCCCCGGTGCTCTCGCTGGCGGTGAGGTGCGGTGACGTCACGACTACCACGACGACCACGACGGTCGGGACGGGGCCGTCCACCACTGCGATGCCGGTGACCACCACGCGGCCGCGGCTGACCACGACCACGGGGATGCCCGTCACCACGACGCGGCCGCAGCCGACCACGACGACACAGCCGCAGAGCACGACCACCACCGTGCCGATCGACGCGTGTGGCGACATGGTCCGTGAGTGGGGCTCGGTCGGTGGAGGCTTCGGTCAGTTCAACTCGGCCGTGGCCGTCACCGCATCGGTGGCCGCGAACGCCATCTACGTGGTCGATAGCGGCAATCGCAGAGTCCAGCGCTTCGACCGCAGCGGCAACTTCGAGCTGGCCTGGGGCGGGCAGGGTGGCGGCCCCGGCCAGTTCAGCTCGCCGAGCGACCTGGCGGTCAACGCGGGTGGCGAGGTCTACGTCGCCGACACGAACAATCACCGCGTCCAGCGATTCGATGCCGAGGGCGGCTTCATCGGCGAGTGGGGTGAACGAGGTAGCGGCGACGGTCAATTCGACCGGCCCGTGGGCGTCGCCGTTGCGTCCAGCGGCGGCGTGTACGTGACCGACAACGACAACACGCGTGTGCAGCTCTTCGATGCCGACGGTGGCTTCATCCTGTCGTGGGGGCGCCAGGGGAGCGACACGGGCGAGTTCCGGTCGCCCGAGGGGATAGCGGTGGGTCCTGGCGGGGACGTGTTCGTTGCCGATTCGATGCGCCATACCATTTTGCGCTTCGACGCCGGCGGTGGGTTCATCGACGAGATCGGCAGTCGCGGGAACGGCGATGGCGAGCTCCTTCGTCCGGCCGACGTCTTCGTGCGACCGGATGGTGACATCTTCGTTGCCGACACCGGCCGCCACCGCATCCAGAAGTTCGACGCGGCCGGCCGCTTCGTCACCACCTGGGGCACGTTCGGCCGCGGTGACGGTCAGTTCGACACGCCCCGCAGCGTTACCGGGATCGGGTCAGCCGATGTCTACGTGGCCGACACCGACAACAACCGCGTGCAGCAGTTCCGGTGTCGGTGAGCGCTCCAGGGTGAGCGCTCGACGGTGAGCTCGCGTCCCCGCCGCCTGCCCGGCTAACTGCTCGGATCTGCTGTTGGCCATCCGGGTTGGAGCGCCGGGCCTTTCGGACTCGATTTTGTCGACAGCGCGCAACGTGGGCGGCCCCTGTCCGGCGTGACGGCGCCTTCCTATATAATGTCCGGACGATGACTGCGCTGGCGGCTGTGGTGGAGACTATCAATGGCATCGTCTGGGGACCGGCGATGCTCGCGCTTATTCTCGGCACCGGCCTGTTGCTCCAGGCGGGCCTGCGGTTCATGCCGATCGTCAGGCTCGGCACGGGCTTCGCGATGCTCTGGAGGGGGCGGGGCGTGGTGCCGGGGCGCGGCGACCTCAGCCCGTTCAACGCACTGATGACGTCGCTGTCGGCGACGATAGGCACCGGGAACATTGCCGGGGTAGGCGCTGCTCTGTTCATCGGCGGCCCGGGCGCGTTGTTCTGGATGTGGTGCACCGCGCTCGTCGGGATGGCGACGAAGTACGCCGAGGCCGTGTGCGCGGTACGATTCCGCGAGGTCGACGCCAGCGGCCATCAGGTCGGCGGGCCCATGTACTACATCAAGAATGGGCTGTCGCGTCGCTGGGCCTGGCTGGCACCGACGTTCGCCGTGTTCGGTGCGCTGGCCGGATTCGGCATCGGCAATACCGTGCAGGCGAACTCCGTCGCCGCAGTCGCTGCCGCGAACATCGGAGTTCCCGCGTGGGCGAGCGGCCTCATCATGATGGTCCTGGTCGGCGTCGTGCTGATCGGCGGCATCGAGAGGATCGGTGCCGTGGCCGGCAAGCTGGTGCCGTTCATGGCGACCAGCTATCTGCTGGCCGGCGTCTTCATCCTCGTCCTGAACGCCGCCGAGATCCCGGCCGCGCTCGTGCTCATCGTCGAGCACGCGTTCTCGCCTGCCGCCGCAACGGGCGGTTTCGCCGGCGCCGCCGTCTGGACGGCCATGCGCTACGGTGTGGCCCGTGGCGTGTTCTCGAACGAGGCCGGGCTCGGCAGCGCCCCCATAGCACATGCGACCGCGAGGACCGCCGGGCCCGTCGACCAGGGGCTCATCGCGATGCTCGGGACGTTCCTCGATACCATCATCGTATGCAGCATCACCGGACTGGTCATCGTCACCTCGGGCCTGTGGACGAGTGGAGAGACCGGCGCCGCGCTCACGTCGGCGGCGTTCGAGGCGACGCTCCCGGGTGTTGGCGGCTACGTCGTGTCGTTCTCGCTCGCGCTGTTCGCGTTCACCACCATCCTCGGCTGGAGCTTCTACGGCGAGAAGTGCGTGCAGTATCTGTTCGGCATCCGTTCCATCGTCCCGTTTCGTCTCGTCTGGGTTGCCGCCATTCCGGTTGGCGCCTCTGCCGATCTCGGCTTCGTGTGGCTGCTGGCCGACACGCTCAACGCGCTGATGGCGATCCCCAACCTCATCGCGTTGTTGTTGCTGAGCCCGCTCGTGTTTCAGCTGACGCGCGAGTACTTCGCGAAGGGCGAGGGGGCGAGCGAGGGCCGATCGTAAGCGACGATGGGCGCCGGGCGAGGGCCCGGTCTCGGGGCCCTTGGTTCGGTGAGTCGTCTCCTCGTCGGTGCGCGTGAATACGAAGTCGACGAGTAGGAACGGGGTCGAGTCTCTCCGCACGGGGTGGCTCCTGTCAAGATGAGACGCGTACGCGGGTCGGTGCGTGCGGGGCAGTTGAACAGCGGTCCAGGGGATCGCCGGCGGTCGAGATTTCGACCTTTACGGTGCTCCGGGTCGTTTCCGGGTCGGGTCGTCGAACGCGCCCGGCGCGGGTCGCGTAGTGACCGCCACGCATGTCGGGCGGCATGTGCGTCGAGGGGCGGGAAGTGCGCCTGCGCCCGAGGGCTTCGTCGACAGCCTGTCGGCCGGCGTGCTACTTTAGGTAGCTATGTTGACCGCTTCGACGATCCGGGGGGCTCTGGCGAAGTACCGATGCGCGGCGCTGGCCGTCTTGCTGGCTGTGACGGCACCGAGCGCGGTGCTCGAGCTCGACGCAACGCCGGCACACGCCCAGACCACCACCACGAGTATGTCGATCACGATCCCGCCGCCGAGCCCGCAGTGCGCGGACGCGGATGAATCGATGGTCACGACCGCGGTCGACTCGCTGATCATCCTGCGGGTGGCGGTGCAGCTCGATCAGTGCATCGCAGACTGTGTCTGCGACGTCGACTCGACCGGCACCGCGACCTCTACCGATTCGCTCCGGGCTCTGCAGTACGCCGTGGGGCAGGACGTCCAGATGTCCTGCTTGCCGCCGTGCACGCTCGCGATGCGCTGATCAGCGCTGTCGCCTGAGAAGCGCCGCGACGGCGGACAGGTCGACGCCGTGGTACACGTGTAGGCGCCGGATCTCGGCGACGCGGTCGAGCATCGACGTGAGCACGACGGTCGTGTCGTCGTAGCGGACGCCGCTGCCCAGCAGGCCGAACTCGTACACCTCGCGCACCCAGCGGTACTCGCACTCATAGCACTCGGCCACGCCCTCGAGCGTGATGTAGCTCTCGCCTTCGATGGTCACGCGGATCGTTCTGGCCATCAGTCGTCCTCGCGTGCGCCGCCGGTCACTGTTTTCGGTGTTGCGGCGGCCAGCTCGCCGAGCAGCTCACGCTGCCGATCATCGAGCTCTGTCGGTAGCTCGAGCCTGATCACCGCGTAGAAGTTTCCGGGCTCCTTGCCGTTGCCTCCGAGGCCCTTGCCGCGAAGTCGCAGGCGCGTTCCGCTCCGGGTGTCCGGCGGGATCGTCATGCTCACTGCCCCGCGGGGCGTACGCACGCGAATCTTCGTGCCCAGAGCGGCCTCCCACGGAGCCAGCGGGACATCGCCCTCGACGTCCAGGCCACTGACCCGGAACACCGGGTCGGAGACGATGCGGACGGTGACGAGCAGGTCGCCGGCCTCGCCGCCGTCCTGGCCGGGGCCGCCCAGCCCCTTGAGACGCATGGTCGTGCCGTCGGTGGCGTCGGCGGGAATCGTCAGGTCGATGGTCTTGCGGCCGTGCACTTGCCCGACGCCCACGCAGCGCGGGCAGACGTGTGCGTCGAGGAAGCCCACGCCGCCACACTGCGTGCAGGTCTCGATCGTGGGAACCTCGAATCGGCTCTTGCCACCCCGGGTGCTCGCCTCGACGCCGAGGGCGAGCTCGGCGCGAACATCGGCGCCGCGCTGGCGGAAACGCCGGTGCTGGCCACCTCGATGCTCGAAGCCGCCGGCGAACTGGTCGCCGAACACGCTCTCGAAGAACTCGGAGAAGCCGCCCTGGCCGAATCGGCGCTCGAACTCCTCGGGAGACATGTGAACGTCGCTACTTTCCGGCTGGAACTCCTGTCCGTGCTCCCAGTTCTCGCCAAACTTGTCGTAGCGCATGCGCTTGTCGGGATCCGAGAGAACCTCGTAGGCTTCGCTGATGCGCTTGAATCTGACCTCGGCCTTGTCGCGCTCGTCGGCGGGATGTCGATCGGGGTGCCACTCGAGCGCCAGCCTGCGATAGGCTTTCTTGATCGCGTCGGCGTCCGCGTCACGCGCGACGTCGAGCACCTCGTAGTAGTCCTGGAACTTCAACGCGTCAGCCCAGCTCGCGAGCCCGTCACGAACGCACCAGCTTGTGCAGCACGTCGGTGTTGCGGGCTGCTGCGGTTGCGGTGGCGAGCGAGACCTTGCGCTTGCGGACGAGCTCGGCGAGCGACATCTCGAGCGAGACCATGCCGTCTGCCCGGCCGGTCTGGATGTGTGTCTCGATGTGGTGGCCGCGGCTCTCGCGGATGGAGTGTGCGACGGCGTGGGTGACGACCATCTTCTCGACGGCGACCACCAGCGAGCCGTCGCGCGTGCCCGGCAGCAACGCCAGGGTGAGCACCGCACGCAGTGCGCCGGCGAGCTGTAGGCGCACCTGGTCTTGCCGGTGCGGAGGAAACGCATCGATGATGCGGTCGACGGCCATGGCGGGGCTGCCGGAGTGCAGCGTCGAGAGAACGAGGTGGCCCGTCTCGGCGGCGGTGAGCGCGGCGGCGATCGTTTCGGGGTCGCGCATCTCGCCGACCAGGATGACGTCGGGGCTCTCGCGCAGCGCCGCCCGCAGGCCGGCGGCGAAGCTCTCCACCTGACGACCCACCTCGCGCTGATGGACGAGGCAGCGGTCGTGTTCGTACTCGAACTCGATGGGGTCCTCGACGGTGACGATGTGGCAGGCGCGAGTTCGGTTCAGGTGGTCGATGAGGGCGGCGAGCGTGGTCGACTTGCCCGAGCCGGCCGGCCCCACCATGAGCACGAGGCCGTCGCCGTACTCGGTCAGTGCACCGAGGTCGGCCGGCAGTCCGAGGTCGGCCAGCGATCGCACGGGTCGTACCGGGCGAATGGCTGCGCTCAGTCCGCCGTGGTGACGGAACACGTTGGCGCGCACGCGCCCGCCGGAAAGTACGAGCGAGACGTCGACGCTGCCATGGCCCTCGAGCTGTCGGCACTGGGCCTCGTCGAGATGCGCGAGTGCCAGGATGGTCTGCGGCGCGCATCGCGTGCCGGCGAGCTCGTGTAACACGCCGGCCACGCGCAGGCGCGCGTCTGCGGCGCTGGAAATGAACAGGTCGGTCGCATCGGCGGCGAATGCGCGGGCCACGAGCTGCTCGGCCATCTGCACGCCGGCGTCGTCGGTGACGTGCGGCGCGTGGTGGCCTGCCGGGTTGCCGGCGAGGTCTCTCGCGAGGCCGTCCGGCGAGGGGGCTGGTGCCGCGTCAGGCGCGCCGGCTTCGACGTGGTCGCCCGGCATGCCGCCGGCGAGTCCGTCGAGCGCACCGGTGGCTGCGCGTGCCGCGCCGCCGACGATGCGAAACTCGATGCGATCGTCGCCGTCGATGGCGACGTTGAACGCGACCTCGGTGCCTTTCGAGTTGAGCTTGTAGCGGCCGTCGTCACCGAGCGTGCGTATCTCGTCGACGAAGCGGGCGAGCGTTTCCCGGGCCAGCGGTGGCATCGACAGCAAGCGAGCTTCCCCGGCCTTGGACAGCTCGGGAACCGAGCCTCCGGCGAGCGTCAGGGCGTCGGCACCCTCGGCGACGAGTAGCTGCAGCAGTGCGTCGACGGCGGCCATGGCTCATCTTGCAGCGCGCACGTCGCTCGCGCTAGCGGCGTGTGACGGCCATACTCCGCGTCGAATCGGCCGCCGATCTCTCGGCGCTCCGGCTTCCTCCGGACCACGCTGGCGATGTATCGACGACCCTCATCCTCATCGGTCTCTCGCCTGCTGCTGGGCGCCGCGTTGCTGGGTGGCGTACTCGGCGGGGGCTGCCACCGCGAGATTCATCCCGACTTCTCTGCGCCGTTCGTGTGCAGGCCCACGACGGCCGTCACCAGCTCGGTATTCTTGATCGGCGATGCCGGCGATCCCGATCTGCCCGAACTGTCCGCTGGTGAGGGGCGCGGCGACGATCGTTCCGGGGGACCCCCGGAGCTGGTCGACCCGGTGCTGCGCGCGCTGGCGAGCGACGTGGCCACTCAGGTGCATTCACTCGGCGAGGAGCGGACGGCGGTGGTGTTTCTCGGCGACAATGTCTATCCCGACGGCCTCGCGCCCGAGGGCGACGACGATCGCGCGCGCGGTGAGCGGGTGCTCGAGGCTCAGATCGCGGCGGCGGGCGCGGCTCGCGGCTTCTTCGTTCTCGGCAATCACGACTGGGACCAGGCCGACGAAGGTGGCTACGAGCGTGCCATGGCCCAGTGGCGCTATCTCTCTGAGCGCGCCCCCAACATCGAGATCCATCCGCCGCGCGCCTGTCCGGGGCCCTCGCGCGTCGACTTCGGCGAGCACCTGCGCTTCGTGTTCGTGGATGCGTGGTCGAGGATCTACGACGTGGAATATCCGGGCTCGCCGGTCACCGGCTGTGATCCGCGCCCCGGCGGTGGCCGCGCACGGGCCGCGCTGGAGGCCGAGCTGCACGACCACGACGATCGTCGCGTGGTGCTCGCGTTGCACCAGCCGCTCATGAGCAGCGGGCCGCACGCGGGCTACTTTTCGTGGACCGATCACATCTTTCCCTTGCGCGTGTTCAACCGGCATCTGTGGATTCCGCTGCCGATCCTCGGCTCGATCTTTCCCGTGGCACGCTGGTCCGGAGTGACCGACGTCGACCTGATGAGCACTTCGTACAGCGTGTACATCGAGAGCGTGATGGATCTGTTCGAGCCCGGTGTGCCGTCGCTCGTGGTCGCGGGTCACGACCACAGCCTACAGGTGCACGTCGATGCGATCGGTGTGTTCCACGCGGTGAGCGGCGCGGGCAGTACGCGCAAGGTGAACAACGTGAGCAACCTGGAGTCCGATCTGATGTCGCTGGCGGCGCCCGGCTACATGCGCCTCGACGAGTACGGGGACGGAACGTTGATGCTCACCGTGTTCGCCCTGGACGAAGAAGATCGCAGTCAGCGCGTGTACGCCACGTGCGTGCCCTGAGTAGTTTCCGCAAGATGTAGCTCCCGGCCCCGCGCGACTCCCCCACGGGCGGCGCAGTGCGACGCTCGCGGCCGAGGCCCCGGCGTACGACCATGGTCGCGGACTCCACGTAGGTCGACGTCGGCGAATGGTCCGAGGACGCGAGAAAGTACGTCCGGACGGTGCGAATCCGCTTGTGCGAACAAGTGTAAAACGTCATTAGCGGAGTCTCGCTGCCACCTGCTGCCACTTACTCGGGAGGGATCACACCTATGGTCGCAATGACGCGCACGACGCGTTCGCCGTTCGCTCGATGGTATCGGAGGGGTCTGTTCATCGTGGCGTTGCTGCTGCTGGCAACGTCGCTCCCCGATGCGGCACACGCGCGCGGCGCGCTGTGCGCACGCGGCTGCAAGGTGCAGTCACGTGAGTGTGTGGCGGGCAGCGCCAAGGTGGCCCGGCGCGCCTGCAAGCTGGACTGCCGCGACAATGCGATCGACGAAGACCGCCGCGCGTGCAAGCGCGCGTGCAGCGCTTCCTTCCGCACCGACAAGGCCACGTGCAAGAGCCAGCGCAGCGGCTGCATGGGCGTGTGCGACGCGCCGGTGGCCGACGCGTCGATCGACGGCGACTGTCTCGAGTCGTGCGGCCAGACCCTGGCCGGCTGCGCAGGTGGTGTGGCCGATGCGGCACGCGCGTGCCTCGACGACTGCCGCGAGCTGGCGGACGGTGAGCGTCTGCCGTGCCTGCTCGACTGTCTCGACGTCACCCACGACGAAGCGCTGGCCTGCGCAACCGGTTTTCTCGACTGCATCGGCGACTGCGGACTGAGCACCACGACGACCACGGTGCCGATGCTGCCCGGCTGCGGCGACGCGGCGGCGCCCGAGTGCTTCGGGCTCTGCCCGCCCGATCGTCCCATCTGCACCGACGTGGAAGGCCAGTGCGAGTGCACCGAGCTGCCGGTGGTGCAGTGCGGTGATGCACTCGCGCCGATCTGCTTCGGCGTGTGTCCGCCCGACCGGCCGCTGTGCATCGCCAGTGACGGTGCGTGCGGGTGTCGCGAGCTTCCATTCAGCGAGTGTGGCGACTCCCAGGCACCGGAGTGCGGCGGGCTGTGTCCGTCCGAACGTCCGATCTGCGCCGACGTCGAGGGCGAGTGCACGTGTACCGAGCTGTCATTGCCCGGATGCGGTGACTCGACCGCACCCGAGTGCTTCGGGCTGTGTCCACCCGATCGTCCGATCTGTTCCGATGTGGAGGGGCTGTGCGAGTGCACCGAGCTGAGCGTCGTCGAGTGCGGCGACGCCGAGGCCCCGTGGTGCTTCGGCGGCTGTCCTCCCGAGGCACCGCTATGCCTGCCCGCTGACGACGGCTGTCAGTGCCGCGAGCTTCCGTTCGGCGAGTGCGGCGATTCCGACGCGCCGCAGTGCTTCGGTATCTGTCCACCAGACCGTCCGATCTGCGCCGACGTCGAGGGCGAGTGTGCATGTATCGAGCTCGGCTTGCCGGGCTGCGGTGACGCTGCGGCGCCGGTATGCTTCGGTATCTGCCCGCCCGACCGTCCGATCTGCCTGGAGTCCGAAGGCGAGTGCTCGTGTGCCGAGCTGCCCGTGATCGAGTGCGGTGACCTCGACGCCCCCCTGTGCTTCGGCCTGTGTCCGGCCGATGCGCCGCTGTGCGTGCCGACCGAGGGCGGCTGCACGTGCACTGCGTTCTGATCTGATCGGCGCGTCGTCGATTTCTTCACGTCCGTGTTCTTCGCGGCCGGTCCGCCCTCACGGGTGGAATTGGCCGGCCCAGCCGCTATAACCGAGCGCTGGCGCCGCCGTGGTGCGCCAGGAAGCCACAGGGGGGCGGCTCGCCCGGCGATGTGCGGGCCCGATCATCGGAGAACGAGCTTGACGATCCGGAACACGACATCTCTGGTACTGGCGACGGTGCTGACAGGAATCCTGGCGCTCACACCGACTGCGCGCGCGGGCGGACTCTACGTCAGCGATTTCGGCACGCCGGCCATGGGCACGGCCGGCGCCGGCATCAACGCGCGCGCTAGCGACGCTTCCACGGCGCTCCACAACAGCGCCGGCATGACCCGGCTCGACAGCCACCAGCTCATGCTGGGCCTGGCCCCGGGCTGGGCGACCGTGAAGTTCGACGCCGATTCCGATTCGCCGAGCGGCGGCGGCGACGGCGGCGATCAGGGTGGTCTGGTGCCGATCATGAGCGCGACATACGTTCACAAGCTCTCGGACCGCTGGCGCTTCGGGCTGGCCCTGGCGTCGATCTCGGGCGCTGCGCTCGACCCCGACAACGACTGGGCCGGCCGCAACGAGCTGGCGAAGATCCAGCTTTTCACGTTGTCGGTGATGCCGTCGATCGCGTTCCAGGTTACCGACTGGCTCTCGTTCGGTGCCGGCCCGGTTCTCACGTATGCCCGTCTCGACTGGGATCTGTTCGCTCCGCTTCCGGGGCCGGGCGCCGGTGAGGCCAAGGTCAAGCTCGACGACGCCGACGACATCCAGCCGGCAGCCAACCTCAGCGTGCACATCCAGCCGCGCTCCGACCTGCGCATCGGCGTGGTCTACCAGTCGAAGACCGATTTCGATCTCGACGGTGATGCAACGATTCCGGCCGGCGTGTCGGCAGGCATCGGCATCGGGCTCCCGCTGGCCCAGTTCGTGCGGGGCTCGATCTACTGGGACGCGACCGACCGCCTGGCGGTGCTCGCCAGCGCCGACTGGGAGGACTGGAGCCAGGCCGGCAACATTCCGGTTTCCATCGCGGATGGCGATACCAAGGTGCCCCTTGGTTTCCACGACACGTGGAAGGCAGCGCTGGGCTTTCACTACAAGCTGAACGATGCCTGGACCGTGCAGACCGGCTTTGCCTACGACAGCTCGGCGGTGAACACGAAGGACCGGATCACCGCGCTGCCGGTCGACCGTCAGCTCCGCGTCGGTGTCGGTACCATTCACCAGTACAGCGAGACGACACAGCTCGGATTCGGCTTCCTGTGGGTCGACCTCGGCGATGCGCGGGTGAACAACTCGGTCGTGAAGGGCGACTACGAGCGCCAGCAGATTTTCCTCCTCTCCCTCAACGTCAACTGGAGCAAGCTGCCGTGGGCGGGCAGGGGGACCTTCCGGTCCGAGTGACGTCGTCGTTGCCATGACAGGCGTTCCAGGGCTCGACTCGCTTCTCGGTAACCCCCTCGTCGTTCAGCTCGGCGGCCTCGGGGTGCTGCTGCTCGTGGCCTCGGCCGCGGGTGTCGTCTCGCGGCGCGTGCTCGTTCGCGCGATTCGAACATTGGTGCAGCGCAGCCAGGTGGGCTGGGACGATGCGTTCGTGCGCGCCGGCGTGTTCGCGCGCCTGGCGCAGGTGGTGCCCGCGCTGGTGGCCTGGTACGGCGTTCAGCTCGTACCCGGCCTCGACGAAGCCGCCGAGGTCGTGCTACGCCGCCTGGTCGTCGCGTCTCTGATCGTGGTCACGGCGCGCGCGATCGCGGCCGCGCTCACCGCCCTCGACGACATCTATTCGGCCAATCCCGAGACCCGCCGTCGCCCGATCAAGGGCTACGTGCAGGTTGCGAAGATCGTGCTCACCCTGGTGGCCGCGATCCTGGTCGTGGCCACGCTCATGGACCGCTCGCCGGTGATCTTCCTGAGCGGCCTGGGTGCGATGACGGCGGTGCTGTTGCTGGTCTTCCGCGACACCATCCTGTCGCTGGTGGCGAGCGTGCAGCTGGCCGGCAACGACATGATCCACGTGGGCGACTGGATCGAGATGCCCGATCACGGGGCCGACGGCGACGTGATCGACATCGCGCTGCACACCGTGAAGGTGCAGAACTGGGACAAGACGATCACGACGATTCCCACCCACAAGCTGATCGACGAGTCGTTCAAGAACTGGCGGGGCATGAGCCGCTCGGGCGGACGACGCATCAAGCGCGCGATCTTGATCGACGTGAACACGATCCGGTTCCTCGACGACGACGAGGTGCAGCGGTTCGGGGCCTTCGCGCTGCTGCGCGATTACATCGAGGCCAAGCGAGGCGAGGTGTCGGCGTACAACGCCGATGGCGGGCGCGATGCGACGATCAACGCAGACATCCGCCGCCTGACGAACGTGGGGACGTTCCGTGCCTACGTGGTCGCCTATCTTCGCAGCCACCCGCGAGTCCACCAGGGCATGACCCTGATCGTTCGTCAGCTCGCGCCCACGCCCCAGGGGCTGCCACTGGAGATCTACTGCTTCACGAACATCACCAACTGGAATGCCTACGAGGGCATCCAGTCGGACATCATGGATCACCTGCTGGCGATCGCGCCGGAGTTCGGGCTGCGTGCGTTTCAGATGCCCTCGGGCGACGACGTCGCGCGCCTGGCGGGCGTCGGCGACGCCCGGACTTCTTAGCCCCTGACGCGCCCGCGGCCGGTGCGCCGGCGCGAACGGCGCTTGCGCTTGCGGCGGCTGCCGGGGGCTTCGTTGCCGAGATGGACCTCGAGGTTCTCGGGCCGGTATCGGTCGTGCTGCTCGCGTCTGCGGCCCACCGACGGATGCAATGCCTCGTCGTGGTTGGTCTTGCCGATGGGCCGGATGTGAGGCTCCTGTGCCTTGTACGCGCCGGTGTACGATTCGTGGAGCTTCGCCGCCGAGCGGTCCGCGATCGAACGCAGGTAGGGGCGGTCGAGCGCGAGCCCGCAGCTCTCGGCCCGGTCGGCCATCCACTCCAGCGCCTCGTCGGACAGACCTGCCTCGGCGTAGCCGCCGCCGATGTCGGCGTGGACGCCGGCGAACCACACTTGCGACGTGTTGCGGCGAGCTTCATCGCAGGTCCACAGCGTCGGCTTGAACGGGCGTCGCTTCTCGTCGATGGCCAGCGCGTGGTGGGCATTGTTCACGATCGAGGTGATGCGCGTGTCGTGAAAGCCGTACTTCCGCTCGTTATGACGGCTCGAAACGCCGAGCGGGATGCCGAGCGCTCCCACCGTGTCGAACACGCCGAGGAACTCGATGTCCACCTCGCGCGCGTACGCATCGCGAAATTCGCGAGATCTGGCCGAGTCGGGGGTTTCGGGCGAGCGGTACAGCTTGTACGCGGCCTTCACCTGGTCGGCGTGCTCCTTGCGCAGCACGCCGGCGTTGCGGATCAGCCCGACCAGGCTTCGCACGGTGTAGGCGCCGCGGCTGAAGCCGAAGCAGAAGATGTCGTCGCCGCGGCGGTAGTTGTGGCTCAGGAATCGGTAGGCGTCCTGGATGTTGCGATTGATGCCGTTGCCGAACGCTCCGCCCATGATCCGATCCGACGTGTCGAACGTGCCGACGCCCCAGTCGTAGAAAACGACCTGCTCCACGCCCTCGCCATCGCGGGTGTGCACGGCGCGCGCGATCTTCACGACGTTGGTGACGTGCTTCTCCTCCGGGCTGTTCCAGGTGCCGTCGGCACAGATGACGATTCGCTTGGCCATAGGGGGGACAGTCCCTTGTTCTCCGAAAAAGGGGGCTGCCCCCTTTTCGATGTTGTCGTAGTAGCTAGTTCTGTGGGGCGAGCCTGTCGAGCGTACGAGCGCTGCGCTGTGCGTGGGCGTCGGCGCGTGAGTTTTTCAGTTCGGTTGATGACGCGTCGTTTCAAAGGCGATTCGTGTTGACAGGCGTTCAGCCGGCGGCGTAGTCTTGCGCCTGACGGACTGCGTCCGCTGGACGACTCGCCTTCTTCGGCCCGTAGCCACCGGGCCAGCCCGCCATAGAACGCCGCTGCGCGTGCATTCTGTCCTTACGTGAATGAGCGTCGCGGCGGGGATCGTTTGCGCAGGAGGTTGCTCATGGAGTTCTACGCAGTCGCTATCGGGATCATCGTGCCCCTCACGTTCTTTTTCACGGTCCGGCGCCTGTCCCACCGCTGGTAGGCTGCTGGCAAAATCTGCTGGGCGTGGCCGCAACGGCGCGCCCGTGCGTCCGGACCGAGATACCACAGTAGCGTCAGCTCGGGCCGTTGCCTCGGGGTCGCCGGTTCGCAATCCTCTCTCGGCCGTCATCGGCGGCGTGATCTTGTCGGGGCGAGGTGCAGCTGGTGAGCAAGACAACGAACAAGGCGCGCGTGCTCGTCACGGGCGCATCGGGTTACATCGCCGGCCACTGCGTCGCCGAGCTTCTGGAACACGGCTATCGCATACGAGGCACGGTTCGTAGCCTGGACGATCCACGCAAGACCGCTCACCTGAAGCGGCTCGGTCGGGAAGCGGGCGCGAGCCTCGAGCTGGTCGAGGCCGATCTGACGAGCGATGACGGCTGGAGCGCGGCGGTCGACGGCTGCGAGTACGTGCTCCACGTGGCGTCACCGTTCCCCTCCACCGTGCCCGACGATGAGAGCGAGCTTGTCGGCCCGGCCGTCGACGGCACGCGCAGGGTGCTCGAGGCGTGTGCGGATGCCGGCGGCAAGGTGCGGCGCGTGGTGCTCACATCGTCGGTTGCCGCCATCGCGTTCGGCCACGGTGACACCGGAAGCAAGGTCTTCGACGAGAGTGACTGGTCGAATCTCGAACGATGCGAGCCGTACCAGAAGAGCAAGACGCTGGCCGAGCGGTGGGCGTGGGACTTCGTCGCGGCGATGCCCGAAGGCGGGCGTTTCGAGCTCGCGGTGATCAATCCCGGCTTCGTGGCCGGACCGGTCATGAACTCCGTGTGCGGTACCTCCGGCGAGGTGGTGCGCAGGCTGATGACGCGCGATCTGCCTGCCTGCCCCGAGATCGGCTGGGCGCTGGTGGATGTACGCGACGTCGCCCGTGCGCACCGGCTCGCGATGGAAACGCCCGGCGCGGCCGGCAATCGCTACATCGCGGCCGGCGACCATGTCTGGATGCGCGACGCTGCGCTCATCCTGGCCGAGGAGTTCGGCCCGCTCGGTTACAAGGTGCCCACCGGCAAGCTCCCGTACTGGCTGATGTGGGTCGTGGGGCGCTTCGACAAGACGGTGCGCATGGCGCTCGGCTACGTCGGCCATCGCGAGGAAGTGTCCCACGACAAGGCAGGCAAGGATCTCGGCTGGTCGCCGCGGCCTCCACGCGAGACGTTCGTCGACATGGGTCACAGCATGATCGAGCACGGCGTCGTGCCCGATCTGCGTCGCAACGCTGCCGCCTAGGTCTCGACAGCGCGCGGCGAGAGGTGCTGGCGTGCGCGGCAGCCCGCCCGTATGCTCGCCCGCTCGATGGCGCCGCAGCCGATCACCGAGACAGCGCCCGAGGAGGTCGGCCTCGATCCAGCACGGGTTGCGGGGCTGATCGCCACGGTCGAGAAGCTCGTCACCGACGGCAAGGTACCGTCGGCGCAGATGGCGATCGCGCGCGGCGGGCGGCTGGTGGCGCTGCGAACGTTCGGCTCGTACACGTCGTCGAGCACCGGCGGCGGCGAGCACCCGGCCACCGCCGACACGCTCTACGCCGGCTTCTCCACCACCAAGGCCCTCATGTCGTCGGCGCTGTGGCTGCTGCTCGAGCAGGGCAGGGTGAGGCTCGACGAGCCGGTCGCCGACGTCATCCCCGAGTTCGCCGCCAACGGCAAGGACGCGGTGCTCGTCGAGCACCTGCTCACGCACACGGCCGGCTTCCCGCAGGCGCCGTTCGCACCGTCGGACTGGGGCGACCGCGAAGCACGGCTGGGGCGGTTCGCCCAGTGGCGTCTGTACTCCGAGCCCGGTAGCGAGTTCGTCTATCATCCCACGGCCACCATGTGGGTCGTGGCCGAGATCATCGAACGGCGCGGTGGGCCGCCCGGTTCGGAGGCCGACTACCGCGACTTCCTGCGCTCGCGTGTCATCGAGCCGCTCGCGCTGCACGAGTGTCATCTGGGCCTGGCGCACGAGCTCAACTCGCGGGTAGCCGACGTGATTCCGGTGGGCAAGCCGCTCGAGATCGGCGATGCGAAGGTGCGGCTCAAGCTCCCCCCGCAGGTGGTTCCCGACGAGCGAGCATTCGCGGCGTTCAACAGCACCGAATACCGCGCGGTGGGCCTGCCGGGCGGGGGCGGGTTGATGACGGCCGCGGCGCTGGCGATGTTCTACCAGGCGCTGATCGCCGGCGGCGTCGGCGCCGACGGCACGCGTGTGTGGGCAGCCGAGACGGTCGCCCGCGCGACCACGGTTCACAGCGGCGCGCTTCTCGATCCGATGAGCGGCAAGCTGGCCAGCCGCGGCCTCGGCGTGGTCATCGCCGGCGACGACGATCGCGTGTATCGCAACTTCGCCGACACGAGCTCGCCGCGCGCGTTCGGCCACGGAGGCATGGGAGGGCAGGTGGCCTGGGGCGACCCCGAGACCGGCCTGTCGTTCTCGTTCCTCACCAGCGGCTTCGACCGCAATCCGATTCGCTACGGCGCGCGCGGCGTGAAGCTCTCGTCGCTGGCCGCCGCCTGTATCGCCGAGCAGTGATCGCGGCGGACCGCTCCCGGGTCCTCACCGGTTCGTTGCGTGGGTGCAACGAACCGGTCGGTGCTTGCGGCGATGCCGCACTGTCCGCGCCGATCGACGGGCACGCGACGCGCGCATCGAGCATGAGGCTCGCCATGCCCGCGCAGAGCCGCCGCCCGATCCGGCAAGCCCCCCGTTCGGGTAGACGGGCTGCCGTCTTGCGCTCGCGGAGTGGCCGGGCGCATGGCACTGCACGTACGCGCTTCACGGGCACGAGGCATGGACCACCGCCTGTACGATGCGAGGTCGGCCGCTCCCGACCCCCGCTGGCAGGACTGTTGCTCATTATAGATGGCAGCGTCGTGACGACGCCGCAGGGAGACCGACTCATGAAGACCCTTCTTGAACTGATGACCGACGACCAGGCCGCCTCCACCACCGAGTACGCGATGGCCCTCAGCTTCATCCTGCTCGGCACCTTGAGCGGGCTCGCCACCTTGCAGGGCGGGATCGCGAATCTGATGGTCGGCCTCGGCGCCAAGCTCGGCGGAATGGCCACGCAGGCGAGCGCCGTCCCCGCGGTCTAGGCCTACCTCACGCGACCGCCCGGCTCACGGGCACCATCTTGGCCTGGAGCGTCTCCAGGTAGACTTCCTCGTACCCGAGGCGACCGATCCACCACGCATAGAACGCCGACACCATGGCGGCGGCCACGCTGGCGTTCGTGAACAGCAGCTGGGGGGCGCTCTCGATGGTCGCGCCGCAGCCTTTCTCGGTCGGCAGCAGGTCCTGCGGGTCGGCGATCTCCGGGTGGAAGCGACTCAGCCCGTTGCTCAGGTCGATGCCGTCGGTACGGACGTAGATCTGCACGTTGCCGTACGTCCCCGTCCTGTCCTTTTCCACGCCGTCGTTGCCGCCCGAGATCAGGGCGACGTTGTCGAGCTTCGCACAGCGCTTCTCCACCAGGTGCCGGGTCTTGTGGTTGTCGGGCTGGCACAACACTACATCGCCCTCGGCGATGTAGCGGCCGACGTTGCGCGAGGTGAGGTAGCGCGGCACGGGCAGGAAGTTCACGACGTCGCCGTACTGCGGGCCGAGCTCCTCGCACATCACCTTGGCCTTGGGCCCGAGCCGCTCGAACTGCATGCGCTCGCGGTTGCGCGACTCGAACTCGTCACCGTCGATCGCCACGATCGTCGTGTTCTGCCGTTGCGAATGCAGGAACTGCGTCATCAGCCGGATCACGTGCGTGCCGATGCCGCCGAGCCCGACCATCACGTAGCGGGTCGGTGCGAACGTCGGCCCGGCGGGCGGCGCGTCGGGTGCGGTGCTGGGGGCTTCGTTCATGGTGTCCTCCGTGCCGGCGGTGCTCACGCGTCGCCGATGGCCTTGTGCCTGCGCGCGGCGCGGATGCGCTCGAGCTCGGCCAGCGAGCACAGTCCCTTGCCGCCGCCGGGCAGGGGGTACTCGAGGAGCACCCGCTCTAGCCACTCCTGGCGCGTGTCGCGGCCGGCGCTGTCCATGTCGAACGGCTCGATCAGGTCGTAGGTGGTCATCGGAAACCGGTGACCCGCAGCGGTGAACGCTGCCGTCAGCGACAGGTCTGCGCGGTGCAGGTCTCCGACCACGGCGTGCAGGCCGTCCTGGTGCTTCTCGTCGGTGCAGTCGGTGTGCGACGCGTAAGCCGCCTGGTCGGCGTGGCTGTGGATTGTTCCGCAGCGTACGAATCCATCGGGCCGGTCGACGCGGTCGTAGCGAACCTCGAGATAGGTGGTCCAGGGGCGGCCGAACGGCTTGTACACCGGGATGGTCTGCTCGGGGACCTCGACGTGGTAGCGCTGCTCGTGCGTGTTGTAGAACAGCACGACGATGCCCTCGCCCTTGCAGGATCGGTAGACGGCGCCGAAGAACGCCACCACGTCTTCCATGAGCGCGGCCGGGAGCCTGGGTGCCGTCACCACGAGATCCTCCTTGCCCGCCTGCAGCCCGGGCACGTCGTGCGAGACGCGCGTGACCGAGCGGAACATCTCGGTCTCGCGCACCTCGAAGATGCCGTTGGCGGCAACCTCGTAGTAGATCGGCGAGTCCGGTTCGTCGGTGTGGCCGTCCTTCAGGATCAGCGGGAACACTAACGGCGGCTCCGTGTCGGCTTGCCGCTGGACACCATCGCGCTGCACAGGTCGGTGGCCGTGGAGATGGGCTTCACCTTGGTCACGTGGTCGAGCATCGCGCCCAGCTGCGCCGAGGCGGTCGTGCCCGCGCTCTTCCAGTCGACGTCGAGCGCGAAGTAGCGATTGTCGTGGGTCGACTTCTCCCACGTCTCGACGGTCTTCACGCGCCGGTCGATGCCGGCCATCTCCTTCCAGTACGAGCTGCCCTCGTGCATCTCGCTCGAGCGGTTGAACGCCGCCGAGAACGTGTGGTCGACAACCGCGCGGACCTTGCGCGGCCAGCTGTAGCGGCGCACCGACGGCATCTGCGCCAGGCAGAGCCACGCGAGCTGCTCGTAGGCGTTCGGCGACACGTTGAGCAGGTTCGGAAGCAGCAGGTCCTCGCCGTTCTTGCCGCCGTGGATCGGCTCGCGGCGGTAGAACAACTGCTGGAAGTTCGTCTGCCGCCCCTCGTGGAGCACGATCAGGATCTCTATGTACGGGAACGAGAGGTAGCGCTGCTCGTACTTCGCCCCCGGGCCGAACGGCTCCTCGGAGTCGTCGGTGATCCAGTCGACCACGCGCGGACCCGCCGCGACCTCGATCCCCAGGCCGATCGTGCTGCCGCGCTCGGCCCACAGCTTCACGCCGTCGGGGAGGATGCCGCACGAGGGCTTCTTCTCGATGCGCTTGAGCACGGCGTCGACCATCTGCTCGACCGAGCCGTCGACGAGCTTGTCGCCGTCCTGGCTGACGTTGACCGAGCTTCCGCTGATTTCCATGCTGGGCCCGTCCATCAGCCGCGTGCTCCTTTCTCGCCGGAGCGGTGCACGAACTCGAGCGTGCTGTCGCGCTCCAGGCTGGTCTCGCCGCTGGCGACGCGGCCGTTGACGAGAACCTCGATGTTGCCGTCGGCCTCGCCGAGGCCGAGCGGCCCGCGCAGCAACGTGAACGCCTCGGCGACGGTCATGCCCGCCACCGCGAACGGCATCGTCAGCGGGCCGTGGATGACGTGCACCGTCTCCGTCTGTGGTCCGGCGGCCGGCTGGTCGGGGGCGGCGCTACCGCCGCCGATGCCCGGCAGCTCGGGTGCCGCGTTCCCGCCGACGGTGCCTTGCCTGTGCCTGCGCATGAATCGTTCCCTCATGTCTGTATCCTCCGATGGTCTGTTGTCGTACTACTGAATCTCCGCTCAGGCGGCTCGCAGGTAGCGATGCCTGGGGCTGCGCCGCCCTTCGGGCAGCTCGATGCGCGCGATCTGGTCGGCGTCGGCGAAGTCGAGATTGCGGCGCGCAGCCACCGGCGTGCGCAGCTTGTCGACCTCGCCGAGCAGCGCGTCGTCGAGCGCCGTCAGGATGTCCTCGACCTGCAGGCCGAGGCTGCCGTCGCTGCGTACGCGCCGCATTGCAACGCGCTGCTTGGCCTTCTTCACCGCACCGGCGACGAGCGCGCCGCTCATGACATCGGCCGGCCAGATCTCGCGCGGCTCGCTGGTGGTGAGCACGGCGGTTGCGAGCAGCCCGTGTCCGCGGTCGGCGAAGAGGTAGCTGATGCCCGCATCGAGCAGCGCCTCGCGTCCGTGCACCTCGTCGTCGACACCGGTGCCGTCGGGGCCATACGGCAGGCTCGCCGACAGGTGCTTGGACAGGATCTCGCGGGTGGCGTGCGCGTCGGGCCGCGGCAACGTGAAGACGCTGTCACCGAGACGCCCGTGGCGGATCAGCGCGCTGTCGCACAGGTCGATGCGGTTGGTGGCGGCGATGACGAACAGGTTGTCGACCGGATCGAGGCCGTCGATCTCCGCCAGCAGGGCGGCCAGCACGCGGCCGTCGATGCTCTGACCGTCGCCGCGCACGCCGAAGTTCTCGACCTCGTCGAGGAAGATCACGACCACGCCGGGGGCCTTGCGCGCGAACGCGAACAGCTCGCGGATCTTCGCCTCGGTCTGGCCGTAGTACATGCTGCGCAGCTCGCCGGGCTTGACGTTCAGGAACGAGGTGGGCTCGCCGTAACCGGCCAGGTGGTTGGCGACGGCCTTGGCGAGCATCGACTTGCCGATGCCGGGCGCGCCGGCCAGCACCAGGCCGTAGCCCGCCTCCAGCCCGAGCTCGGTCGCCACGTCGCGGTGGTGCACGGCCAGGTCGAGGACGTCGCTCACCTCGCGGATCACGTGGTCGAGACCGCCGATGTCGTCGAACGTCACCGCCGGCGGCTGCTCGAGCTCGTAGCTGCTCTTCTGGTCACCGCCGAGCTTGGCGGTCACGCAGTTCGACTCGCGGCGAACGAGCACCCGATCGCCGGGCTCGAGCTCGGTGCGCAGGCTCGCGGGGCACAGCCCCACCACCTCTTCCTCGCCGACCGTGCGCAGGACCACCAGGCCGTCGATCGCCGTGGTGCTCGAGACCGTGGCGACGAAGCCGCCCTGCGCGGGTGAGTCGTTCTTGCACACGACGGTGGTGCCGTCGCCGTTCAGGAACACCTCGTCGCCGGGCTCGATCGAGGAGAGGTCGAACTCGGGCACCGCCTGCACGATGAGGCGGCGGTTGCCGCCGAGGATGTCGAGGCGGCCGTCGGCCAGCACCTGCAGCACCTCGGCCGGGACCAGCGGCGGCTCACGAACGGCCGCGATCTCCTTCTTGAGCTGCTCGTTCTCCTCCTCGTAGTGGCTGGCCGCCGCGCGCGCTTCCTTGTTCCGGTTGAACAGGAACTGCGTGAGGCTGGCCAGCGCCGGCGGCTTGGTCATGAGCTTGCGGATGGCCTCGTGCATGTCGTCGTCTGCGGGCTGCTTGCCCTGCATGAACTCCATCACCAGCTTGTCTGTCTTGGTCGGCATCGATCCTCCTCGTCGTTCAGTCGTGGTTCAGGGGCTTCTTGTCGTCGGCCACGCCCACCTCGGGCGGTGGCAGCGCGGCGGCGCGGTCGTCGTCGTCGGCCGACGCCAGCATCGCGATCTGGCGGGCGCCGCCGGCGCGGCCGGCCACGTCGAATCGCTGTGTCTCGATGGCGCCGTGGTCCCAGCCGAACACGGCGCAGCCGGGCCGTGAGGCAGGGCTGTTGCTGATCTTGCCGGCCACCAGCGCCACCTGAAACGGCGCGCCGAACGAGCTGCTGTGCACGCGCAGGTCGTCCTCGCTGAAGAAGACGGTCTGCGCACGGCACTCGGGATTGGCCGGGCAGCCCTCGCAGGCCGGGTGCGAGTGCGCCCAGCCCGTGCACGTTGCATCGGGCGCGAGCTCGCGGAGCGCGCGCCTGGCCGACTGGAACGTCGTCGGCCCGAAGTCGAAGTGCGCGTGCGACGCGCCGCCGTCGCCGGCGGGCAGCACCACGTAGCGCCCTATCTGCACCTGGGCCATGCGCTGCTTCACGTCGTGGACCACGCGGCCCACCAGCAGCCCGGCCACCTCGCACAGCGGCGTGGCCATCACGTCGTCCTCGATCTCGGCCAGGACGTCGTCGCTGAGCGCCACCGTCCAGCTTCCGGGGGCGGCGTCCGGTTCGGCCGCTTCGAGGCGGCCCGGCACGAGCGGGAAGGGCTTGCGCACGACGCGCGCGCGCGACCGCCGAGGCCTGTGCTCGGCCTCGACGTGCCAGCGTAGCGGCGACCCGGTCTGCGTCGCGTCGATCTTGCCGTCGGCCACCAGCCAGCGCGTGAGCGCGCGTGCCTGGTCGGCGTAGATGTCGGTCTTGTAGCTGCGCACGGCGGTGCCGGCCACTCCCAGGTCGAAGCCGGAGATGATCGGCTCGCCCAGCTCGTGCCACCGCGGCGTGAGCTCGATCGGCGGCACGACGCCGTCGTTGTCGACGTCGCCTGCGACCACCGAGCGGAAAAGGGCGTCCTCGACGGCGGTCGCCGCCGTCAGCTCCCGGTCGCCGAGGACGACCCCGTCCCTGCGCAGGACGAGGTTCAGCCGGTAGTCGCTCACTGCCATCGCGCTCTCCCGTATCTCCCTTCTCCGTTCTCGATCGTCGTTACCCGGCCTTGACGTCGGGCATCAGGTCGACGTCGGAGTCGGTGGTGATGCCCGAGTCGCGCAGCGACCGGAGGTCGTCGAGCTGACGGTCACGGTGCAGCGCGAGGTACCCCACGTCGGGCGGCAGGTTGAGCTCGTGGCGGGCCTCCTCGACGGCCTCGGCCACGCTGGCCTCGGCGGGAAAGTCCATGGTCACGTGCCGGCTGTGGTCCCAGTCGCGCAGCGTGAGCGTGAACATCTGGCTGGTCATGTTTTCACTGTCCATGTGTTTTCTCCTTATGACTTGCGAACATGTCGTCAGCGCGACGACGTCATGCGGCCCGATCGGACCGCGGTTGAGCCTCGACTGCGACGCCGCGCAGCGCGAGGTAGGAACGAGCGACCTCATCGGCCCCGAGGGCACGAAGCGGCGCCAGGGTTTCGTTGCGGGCAACGACGAGCGCACACAGGGCCTCTTCGAGCCACGGTCCGAGCGGTCCGTCCACGGGCACCACCGCCTGCCAGCCCATGCGCAGGCGCTCGGCGGGCATCGGCTCGATGCCGACGCGTGCCAGCCGCAGGCGCGCGTTGGCCTCGCGCGCGAACCCCACGATCGCCTCGGCCGAGGGCCGGCCCACGGGGCCGAGCAGCCTCGTGCCAAGGCTGATGCCGACGAAGCCGTTGCCGGTGGTCCTCAGCTCGAACGTGCTGGTGCCGGCGCCGCCGGCGGCGGCCCTGAAGTGGCCCTCGCCGATCTTCGTGAGCGACCAGCCGTGGGCTTCGGCGGCGCTCATCGCTGTCGTCGCGTCGTCGACGCGGCGGCCGGCGCCGCCGGCGACGTCCGGTGATGCACCGAGGCGGGGGCGACCGAGGTAGGCGAGGGCGTCGCCGAGCGCGGCCTGCGCCGCCGTGCGTGCCGCGCCGGCGTCGCGGCCCGTGCCGTCGCGGGGAATCTCCGCCATCAAGGACACGAGCGGGACGCTCGCTGCGCCGAGGCTGTCGCGATCGGTGCCGGCGGCGGTGAGCTTGGCCGGCAGCGGCAGGTCGGCGCGGGCGGCCAGCGCGATCAGCGTGGGCGACAAGGGGGGGCTGGTCGCGGTCGCGACCAGCTCGTCGATGGTGATGAATGCTCGGCTGCTCATGGCTAGGCCTGCTCCACCTTGATGTTGGTCGCCAGCCGCGCGCGCCACAGCGGGCGCGCCTTCAGGCCGCGGATCTGGTCGGTGTGGGCCACGTAGTACTCGGCCGCGCTCAGATCCAGGGGCGACTCGGTGGCGAAGGAGCGCGACGCGATGATGCGGTGCAGCTGGAACACGAGCGCGCGCAGGCGTGTGCCGGGGCGGAACCCGGTTCCGAGGCACAGCCCGCCGGTGCTGTCGGCGGTGCCCGCGCCGCTGTGCACGTTGGGATGGAAGATCGGCGAGCTCATCCTGACCACGCGGTAGATGAGCGAGCGGTCGGTCGCGTGCAGGTAGTCCTCGGGAAAGCGGATCGTGCAGGCGACCGGGTCACTCGAGACGCGCACGGTGCCGTCGGCCGAGCGAACCAGGTGCTCGATGTCCGAGAACACAGCCTCGTAGGCGAACGGGTATCCCTCGGCGGGCTCGCGCGGGAACGCGAGCATGCGCACGGCGTCGCCGTCGCGCCGGATCGTCTCGAAGTCTTCGTGAGCGGTACCGAGGAACGCCTCGACGGGCGGATCTAGCTTCATGCGATGGTCTCCTCGCCGGCGGCGACCGCCGGGTGGTCACTGGCGTCGTTGACGATGAAGTGGGCAATCTCGCTGCCGGCGCGGAAGCTGACGAGCTCGCATCGCGGCAGGCTCAGGTCGTCCCACTCTCGCCCGGCCACCTGCTCGATGGCCGTACGGTCGAGGGTGTCGACCGGGGTCAGCGCGTCCATCTGCCGGTCCTTGCAGCTCGGGCAGCGTCCCTCGGCCGGCGAGATGCGGGTGGTGGCGCGCCACACGTCCTCGCGACGTGCGCCGCACACGCCGCACGTGAGCGTGGCGGCGAGGGTGCGACCGTGCAGGCGCGCCTCGTCGACCGGCGCGCCGAGCGTGGCCTCGGCCGCGGCCACGGTGGCGGCGACGGTCCCGGAGCGGTCGACGTGAAGCGGCTCGAAGCGGCGGTGGCCGATCACGCAGTCGGGCCGCACGGCGACGGGTAGCATCCTCATGCCGGGCGGCGTCGCGGTGGCCGAGATCGTGAGCCGCCGGCCGATCAGCTCGTCGCCGCGGCCGGTCAGCAGGCGCACGGCCCACTGCGCGGCGAAGCCGCTGACGACCGCGCCGAAGCCGGAGCACTGCAGCGTGGGCCCGGTCACGGGCCGGCCCGGCTCCCGCGATCCGCAGTTGTCCGGCTGCTCGTCGCGCACCTTCGCCTGCAGGGCGTGGGACGGGTAGATGCACGCGAAGCAGGGCGAGGTGTCGCCGGCGTGGAAAGCGGAGACGGTGCCGAACAGCAGGTGTCCGGAGCCGTCGCAGGCACAGTCGAGCATGGGCACGCCGAGCCGCGTGGCGATCTCCGCGGTTCGCACGCGGCCGCCGACGTTGTCGATGGCGGTGACGATGAGGCTGCATCCGGCCAGCGCCGCGAAGCCGAGATCTTCGATGCGGCCCTGCACCGGTCGCACCTGACACGCCGGGTTCAGCTCGCGGACCTGTCGGGCGCGCACGGCTGCCTTGGGCTCGCCGACCGACCGGGCGGGGAAGCCCTGGTTGGCGAGGTTCTCCTCGGAGACGACGTCGTCGTCGATGAGGATCATCGGCACACCGAGCATGGCCAGGTGGTGGCACACCGGTCCGCCGAGCACACCGAGGCCGGCGATCGCGACCTCCGCACCCCCGAGCCTGGCGAGCTCGTCGGTCCCGAGCTCGGGGCTGCGGGCGAGGCGATCGGCGGCGGTGTCAGGCACGGTCACGTGTGAGGTCCTCGAGGCGGGGCAGCTCGAGATCGAGCGCGGCGATTTCCTCGGCCGACCACGACAGGGCGCGACGGTCGTGCTGGCAGCCGTAGCAGACGGCCTCGTAGTCGGCGCAGTTCGGCGGCGGCTCCTTGCCGGTGTACGTCTTCTCGTCGACCTCGCCGGTGTGGTACGGCGCCGAGCAGGCGGGACAGCGCACGATGTGAACGCCGGTCGCGAGCGGAACCCTGCAGCAGGCGCAGCGCGTCTCGCCGGCGCCCGCGACGAACACCTCGTCCTCGGCGGCGCCGTAGGCGGCGAACACGAGACGCTCGCTGCCCACGCAGATGCGATCGCGGTCCTCGAGGATCGCGACCGGCAGGGGCGGGTAGCCGTTCACCCGCAGTGGCGCGCCCGGCGTCGATACCAGCGCCGCGTGGCCGGTACGGTGATCGCCGAGCGGCATGAGGTGGGCGACGGCGGTCTCGCTGGTGGCGCCGGTCGCGTCGGCGGGGATCGCCGACTGGCCGATCGACACGGTTCCATCGTGGTCACGTCGGATCGTGAGTACCTGCTTCAGTGCGATCTCGTCGACCCCGTTGGTGGTGGCGTGCAACACTTTCATCGTTCAGAAGCCCTCCGTGTCCCGGTTCGTGAACGCCGCTCGTAGATCCGACGAGCGCGTGCCGCAAATATTTTCACGCGAACGTGATTTTGATCGTGCCGGGTTCACTTTCTCTCGACCGGTGTCGACAATTCGGCGACGACCGTGCGCGTGTTCGTGGTCGTCACGGTTCATGTGCAACCGGTCCGGCCGCTGCGGGGGCGGCGAGTGCATCGCGGACCACGGCGTGGCGAGCGGCGTGAGCGCGACGGCTTCGAGGTCGTTACGACCGGACACGGCGGGACTAAAACGCGAAAGCATCGCGACGCGCAACAGCGAAATTCGACAACGGTCGCCGCGCGACGCCGGCGTGCATGCAAGGCGCACGATGGGCGCACGAGATGCTGACGAGCTCGGCTAAGTCGCGTCGATGCGAAGGTGTTGCGCATCGTACGCGCGTGCGAAAAGTTGTCGGCACCCACCGCTTTCGAGAACGGCATGCTGCGCCCGGATCGGTCGCGTCAACGGCGGGTTCGCTGACGAGGTGAGCGGTGCATGCGCACGAGGGCGACATCGACCGCGGCGGCGATGACGGTGGCGCGTGACCGTGCGTGCAACCCTGTCGGGGGGGCGTCGACGTCGGCAGCCCGGCCCGTACATCTTCGAGGGTTCGGCAGGCGCCGTGCGTTGCGCACGAGAATCGCATCGCACGCGAAAAAGGTCATGGAAGTCCGCGAAAAAGTATTTTAAGCTCGCCGCCGACGTCGACGAGATCGACGTCGCTGCCGTTTCGACAACCACGCCAGCCGAGCTGCCCACCGACGAGGGATCGAGGGACGCTCCGGACCCGTCCGTACCGGAGCCGGTGGATTGCAGCCAGCGCCGCGCCGAACGCCAGAATCAGGAGGTCCGTGATGAGCCCGGATCCGACCAGCAAGAAGATCACCGCCGACGAGCCCGTCGAGCCGGCCACCGCCACGCCCGCCACGCCCACCACGTCTGCGAAGAAGAAAACGAAGATGACGACGAAGAAAGTTCCGGCGCTGAACTGCAACCTGAAGCGCCTGATCGAGGAAGGGGACGTGTCGACCTGTGGAGAGCTCGCCGAGAAGCTGGGCGTCAGTCGCGGCGCCATCGAGAACCTGGTGAACGGTAAGGCGAAGAGCATCTCGTTCGAGCTTGCCGGGGCGATCTGCGAGCACTTCGGCGTCACCATGGACGCGCTGCTCGAGGTCCCGAAAAACGACCTGTGGGCGACGGTGCGCCGCGTCGGCCGCGTGGTCATTCACCTGGCCAGCCGCTCGTTCGAGCGTGACCCCGGCGAGGAGCAGGAGAAGGATTCCGAGCGCACGGTCGACCGCGAGTACCTCGGTACGTGGGACGTGCTCGCGAAGAACGCGCTCATCGAGCACATCCGCGGGCTCGGCAACTACATCGAGATCCGCGAGGAGATCCACGCGGATCAGGGCGGCAACGGCGGTGTGCTCGACGGCGACCGACTCGTGTCCGTGTGTGACGGTGCGGTCCATTTCCTCGTCGGTTCGCCGGCTGCGAGCTATCACACCGAGGAGATCGTGTCGGCCATGTACGGTGTGCCGCCGCGGACGCCCGGCGTGAACGGGAGCTTTCCCTACGACTTCGTGTGGGGGCCGCATCGTGACGTCCGGTCATCGTTCGCCTGGGAGACCACCGACGACCTGTGCGGAATCATCGATCCGAACACGACGGACATGGTGGCCGAGCGCACGTTCGTCGGCGAGGAAGGTGGGGTAGGGCTCGACTGCGGGCTGATCGTCACGTACCGGGTGTCGAAGGCGAGGACACCGGACGGCTATGGGGAGGGGCTCGTGATCGGCCTGCTCGGGCTCAGCGGCCCGGGCACGATGGCCGCGGCCCGCGTTGCCACCCGGGCCATCGACGCGCCGAAGCTCTACCCCGACAACACGGACAGTCCGGCGATGCGTGTCGTCCAGGCGCAGTACACGCGTCCCGAAGAGAAGACCCGTCGCGACAACCGGCAGCTCAAGACCTGCAAGCTCGTCGGTAGCTGAGCGTGAGCGTCTGCGCCATCGCCTCGCGAGGGGGAGGTTCCGCGTTGACAAAGCGTCGGCAGGGCCTCGAAAATGCGGGATCCTCGCACCCTCGCATCGTCCCCCGTCCAGCGTACCGGTCCCGGCGCGAGACCGACTCCGGGCGCCGCGCCCGCGCCCCCGACGCGTCATCCGGCGGGTGCTCGCGGCCGTGTTGCTGGTCGGCGCCGCCACGCTGAGTGCAGCCGCGTCCCACGCGACGCCCGCCGCGCTGCGCGCGCTGCCCCTTCGGGTGCGGGCCCAGGCGTCGCTGTCGCGCTCGATGGCCGGCAGCGGTGGCGGCGATCTCTTCGGGGTCATCGTCGAGCTCGACGACGCGATGGGCGCGACGGCCTCGATGGCGGCGGGCCTCACGCGTGGCGGTGCGTATCGCGAGGATCAGCTCGCCACGCTCGAGAAGGCCGCGCTGGCGGCGGCCGGCGGCGGCCGCGTGGTGCACCGCTATCGCAGCGCGATGGTGGGGTTCTCCATGCTCGCGCCTTCGGGTGCCGCCAGGCGGCTACGTGCGTTGCCGGGCGTGCACGCCGTGTACGCCGATGAGCTGCTGCAGCCGCTGACCGACTCCAGCCCGGCCTTCATCGGTGCCGACGTGGTGTGGGACGAGCTCGGCGGCGTCGCGAGCGCGGGCGAGGGGGTCGTGGTGGGCGTGCTCGACACCGGCGTGTGGCCCGAGCATCCCTGCTTCGCCGATCCCGATCCGGCCGGGCTCGATTATGCCGATCCTGCGCGTTCCTATCCGTGCGAGCTGGACGGTTCGGATGGTGACCCCCCGTTTGCCTGCAACGGCAAGCTCATCGGCGCCGCGCGTTTCATGGCCACGCACGACGCGGTCTTTCCCCCTGCCGACGGCGAACCCACCGGCGCCCGCGACAGCGAAGGGCACGGGACCCACACTGCTACCACTGCGGCCTGCAACCACGGCGTCGAGGCGACACTGCTCGGCCTCCCGCGCGGTACCATCTCCGGCGTCGCGCCGCGTGCGCAGGTGATCGCCTACAAGGTCTGCGGCCGGGCCGGATGCTTCGTCAGCGACTCGGTGGCCGCGGTCGATCGGGCCATTCGCGACGGTGTCGATGTCATCAACTTCTCGATCGGCGGCGGCAGCGATCCGTATCGCAGCGCGATCGAGAAGGCGTTCCTGCGAGCCTACGAGGCCGGCGTGTTCGTCGCGGCGTCGGCCGGCAACGACGGGCCGGTTCCCGACGGTGTGCTGCACCGTGGCCCGTGGGTGACGACCGTGGGGGCGAGTACCACCGACCGGCGCTTCGTCGGCGTGGCCACGTTGAGCTCGCCCGGCCGGCCCGACCTGGTGGTCGAGGGCGCGAGCGTGACCGCCGGTACTGGTACCGACGCGCGCCCGGTCGAGCTGGCGGGGAGCATCGGGCAGTGCACGTCGTCGATGCCGCCGGTCTCGACCGGCGCGATCGTGGTGTGCGACCGGGGCATGTTCTCGCGCGCGACGAAGAGCTACAACGCCATGCACGCCGGCGCATCCGCGATGATCCTGCGCAACCTGTTCTTCCAGGGCGTGGCGACGGACAACCACTACATCCCGAGCCTGCATCTCGAGGCTGCCGAAGGCGAGGATCTCGTGCGCTACATCACCGCCGGCGGCGATGTCACCGCGACGCTGTCGCCGGGTACGGCCGTGGTCGCCGCGGGCGACGTGATGGCGCCGTTCAGCTCGCGCGGCGGTCCAGCCCAGACCCTCGGCATAGGCAAGCCCGACCTGACCGCGCCCGGCGTGCAGATTCTCGCCGGCCACACCGTGAGGCCGGCGCCGGCCGACGCGCACGGCCCGGCCGGCGAGCTGTTCCAGGCGATCCAGGGAACGTCGATGTCGAGCCCGCACGTGGCCGGCGCCGCTGCGCTGCTGGCGGCGCTCGAGCCGGGCTGGTCGCCCGGTCGAATCAAGTCGGCGTTGATGACGACTGCGCGTGGCGAGGGTCTTCTCAAGGAAGACGGGGTGACCGAGGCCGGGCCGTACGACCACGGCTCCGGACGCATCGATCTGAGGCGGGCCGGCGATCCGGGTGTGACGATGGAGGCATCGGGGGCCGACTTCGTGGAGCACCGCGATGCCCTGTGGCGCGTCAACCACCCCAGCGCCCACCTGCCGGTGATGCCCGGCCGGATGACCCTGAAACGCACGGTGCACAGCGAGCTAGACGGTGACGGCCGCTGGAGCCTGAGCGTCGAAGGCGACCGCGGCGTCCGGGCGCGGGTGCATCCGCGCATCCTGAACCTGCCGGCAGGCGCCAGCGGCGAGTTTCGCGTGCGCCTCACGGCTCGCAACGTTCCCGACGGTGACGACCGCCACGTCGCCGTCACCCTGAGCGACGGCCAGCGCTCGGCTCGCATGCCGGTCACGATGGTGCGCCGTCAGCCGGTGGTGACGCTTTACAAGCAGTGCTCGCCATCGGTGATACGCGTGGGCGAGACCACCGAGTGCACGGTCACCACAAGGAACGAGGGGCTCGAGGCGGCAGACATAGTGCTGATCGACAAGCTCCCGGCGAAGATGGTTCCGCAGCCGTCCGGGGTGCGCGGGGCGACCCTGAGCGGGCGCAGCGTGAAGGCACGCATGGAGCTGCCGGCCGGCGCGGCACCTTCCGTCTCCGTGGGACCGGGCTCGACGCCGTTCGGCTACGTCCGGCTGTCGAGCTTCCCGGAGATCCCGGTGCTCACCGATGTCGCGGACGACGACCTGATGATCGTCGGCGTACCGGGCATCGTCTTCGCAGGTGAGAGCTACACTTCCATCGGCGTCGCGAGCAACGGCTTCGTCGCGCTCGGGGAGGTCGATCCGGCCGCCGCCGCCGCGCCGCCCCAGCTCATGCCTGACCCCGCGCCACCGAATCTGATACTGGCGCCTGCGTGGAGCGATCACGATCCGTCGCGCGGCGGCGCGATCCGCGTGGGCTATCTCACCAACGGGTCGGGGTTCTGGACGGTGGTCGACTGGGAGGACGTCGCGGACGCGAACGGCGACGGCACGAGCTCGTTCCAGGTCTGGCTCGGCAACAACGGGGTGGAGGACGTCACGTTCGCGTACGATCACCTCGACGCCGCCGGTGCGCTGACGGTCGGGGCGGAGAACGCGCGTGGCGACTCGGGCCAGACCTACTACGGCGGCGGCCAGGGCCGGCTGCCCACGGCGGACACGGAGCTCGCCGTGACCAGCACCCCGGCGACGAACGGCGAGACGCACGAGATCTCGTACGTGCTCGAGGGTGTGACGGAGGGGTCGTGGAGAACCTGCGCCAGGCTACGCAGCGCGACGTTCGACGGCACGGGCATCGCCTGCGCGAAGATCACGGTGATGCGCTGAATCGCACCGGCAGCTTGCCGGGAACGCGGAACAGCGAGGGGCCCCACTCCACTTCATCCGACACCAGCTCGAGGTCGCTGAAGCGCCGGACCAGGGTGCCGATGGCGGTTTGCGCCTCCAGGCGCGCCAGGTGAGCCCCCAGACAGAAGTGCACGCCGCCGCCGAATGCGAGGTGCTCGTTGGGGCTGCGCTCTATGTCGAAACGCTCGGGGTCGGGGAAGACCTCGGGGTCGTGGTTGGCGGCACCGAGCACGCCGAGCACGATGGCGTCCTTCGGGATCACCGTGTCGCCGAACCGCGCGTCGGCATGCAGGATGCGCAACGTGGCGACGATGGGCCCGTCCCAGCGCAGGCACTCCTCCACTGCGCTGCCGATCAGCTCGGGCCGGGCCCGCAGCTTGGCGAGCTCGTCGGGGTGCTGGATCAGCGCTCGCACGCCGTTGCCGATCAGGCCGATGGTGGTCTCGAAGCCGGCGATCAGCAGTCCCACCGACTGTGACAGCATCTCCAGCGTGGTCAGCCTGTCTCCTTCTTCCTCCACGCGGATGAACCCGCTCAGCAGGTCGTCGGACAGGTTCGCGCGGCGCTCGGCGATGAGCGTTTCGAAGTAGGAGCCGAGCTGTTCGGCGGCCGCGTCGGCGCGCGCGAGTACGGCCGGGTCGGGGAAGGGGTTGGGGCTGATGCCGTGTGTCGCGTCGGCGGTCCACGCCGTGAAGCGGTCGCGATCGGCGACCGGCACGCCGAGCATCTCGCAGATCACGGTGGCCGGCACGGGCAGCGCTAGGTCGCCGATGACGTCGATCTCGCCGCGCGCGGCGACGGTGTCCAGGCAGCCGTCGACGATGGCCTGGATGTGATCGCGCGTGCGCTCGATCGCTCGCGGCGTGAACGCGCGGCTCACCAGCTTGCGAAGGCGCGTGTGCGTGGGCGGGTCCTGGAACAGCATGAAGAGGTCGCGCGGCTGCTCGGGCGTGCTGCGGCTCGGCAGGAAGCTCACGCCGTCGGCCGTTCGCACGCCCGCCGGCGCTTCTCGCAGCAGCTCGACGACGTCGTGGTAGCGGGTCAGCCGCCACAGCCCGAGCGGCGACAGGTTCACCGGCTGCGACTCGCGCAGCTGGCGCAGGTGCTCGTACAGGTTCTCGCGCTGATCCGGGTCCAGCGGGTTCCACCCGCCCCAGTCGCCGTCGCTGCCGGCGGTCGCAGCCCGGGCGCGCGGATCGGTGGCAGGCTCTTCGCCGACGGTCGGGCTGGTGGTGCTCATCGCGATCTCCCGGGTGCCGAAAATTAACAGTCGTGTTAACCGAAGGCTAGCAAACGACTCGCTCGAGTCAAGACTCTCGCTGCAAATCCGCCAGGATGCTGTAAGGATGCTGACATCTATGTTAATAATCCAGTATGGCCAGGCGTGAGCAATCGACGGCTGTCGGCGGCGAGAGTCGCGGCCCCGCGCGAGGCACGGCCGCCACGCGCCTGCGGATCCTCGAGGGCGCCGCCGCGGCGTTTGGGCGGGGAGGCTTCGCCGACACCAGGGTCGACGACATCATCGCCGCGGCCGGCGTATCACGGCCCTCGTTCTACAAGTTCTTCCGCAACAAGGACGAGGTGTTCGACCTGCTCCACGAGATGCACGCGCTGTCGTTGCTGCAGTCGATCAAGAGCGCGGCCGTGACGGCCGACGACCCCACCGACAAGGTCGAGCGCAGCATCGAGGCCTTCCTGCGTCAGATGGCCGCCAGCGGAGGCCTGGCCCGGGCGCTGTACTCGGAGTCTCACCGGCCGGGATCGCCGCAGGCCACGCGCTACCAGGAGACGACGGCCGCACTGGTCGCGTTCTTCGTCGAGCAGAGCAGCGCGATCCTCGAACGGCAGATCGACCCGCTGGTGTACACCGGCCTCGTTGCCGCCGCCGAGGCCATCGGCGCGAGCCTTGTCAACGGCCCGCGCATGGGCGAAGCGGAAATCGCCCGTGCCAAGGACGCCATCGTGATGATCATGCGCAACACGCTCACCGACGATCCGGCCGCAGCGCCGGACCCGCAGTGATTCCGCTCGGCGGAGGATGCCGGTAAGAACAGAACGGTTCGAGCCATGGGAATCGACGGCGAAAGGGTAGGGCTCGCGCTCGGCAGCGGCGCGGCGCGTGGCTGGGCGCACATCGGCGTGATCCGCGGGCTCGAGGAAGCCGGCATCAAGCCCGAGATCGTGTGCGGCAGCTCGATAGGCTCGGTGGTGGGGGCTGCCTACGCCACCGGCAAGCTCGATCGCTTCGAGGACTGGGTGCGCAGGCTCGACTGGCGGCAGGTGGCCAGCTACTTCGACGTCACGCTGCGCGGCGGCATCATCCGGGCTCGCAAGGTGTTCGACGCCATGGCCGAAGAGGTGCCCGATCAGCCCATCGAGAACCTGGCGTTGCCGTTTGCCGCGGTCGCGACCGATCTCACCAGTGGTCACGAGGTGTGGTTCCGTGACGGTTCGCTGTACGACGCCCTGCGCGCCTCGGTGGCGCTTCCCGGGTTCGTGACGCCGGCGAAGGTCGATGGCCGCTGGCTCGTGGACGGCGGCCTCGTGAACCCGGTTCCGGTCTCGCTGTGCCGGGCGCTCGGCGCCGATACCGTGATCGCCGTCGACCTCAACACGACGCTCGTCGGGCGGCGCGCAACCGGCAGCCGCCGCTCCGACATCGGTGGAAATGTCGCCCGCGCCTCCCGCAAGCCGCGCCCGGGAAGCGTGCAGGCCGTCCTCCAGGATCTGGCGACCGAGCTGCGCGAGCGCCTCGGGCGCGACGAGACGGTGGAGCGCGACGCGCCGCCCTCGATCTACGAGGTGATCGCGAACAGCGTCAACATCATGCAGGTACGCATAACGCGCAGCCGAATGTCGGGTGACCCGGCCGATCTGCTGGTGGCTCCGCAGCTCGGCGACTTCGCGCTGCTCGACTTCGACCGTGCAGCCGAGGCGATCACCTTGGGCCGTCGCGCCGTGCACCAGGCACTAAGGGAATCTCCTTACTACCACGAGCCTAAGGGTTAACCCGAAATGCGCGCCCGCGCTCGTTCGGGTACCATCGATACGATGGTGGTGCGTGTCGTCCTGGTCGACGATCACAAGATCATGCGCGAGGGGCTGCGTGCCATCCTCGAGCGCGATGCAGAGATGCAGGTCGTCGGCGAGGCCGGTGACGGGCGCGCCGGGGCGCGAATGGCCGGCGATCTCGAGCCCGACCTGGTCGTCATGGACGTGGCGATGCAGGGCATGAACGGCGTCGAGGCGACGCGCCAGATTCTCGCCGATCGGCCCGCGGCCAGGGTGCTCGCGCTGTCCATGCATTGCGACGGCCGCTTCATTCGCGAGATGCTGCGTGCCGGTGCAGCAGGCTACATGCTGAAGGACTGTGCGGGCGAGGAGCTGGCCACCGCGATTCGCTCGGTGCTGGAAGGGCAGATCTATTTGAGCCCGAACGTCAACGACAGTGTGCTGCGCGACTACATCGAGCAGCTCTCGGGCGTGCAGGCGCCGCCGATCTCGCCGCGCGAGAGCGAAGTACTGCAGCTCGTGGCCGAGGGCAAGACCACCGGTGAGATCGCCGGTCTCTTGCACGTGAGCGTCAAGACCGTCGAGTCTCACCGCAAGCAGCTGATGGACAAGCTCGGAATCCGCAACATCGCCGGCCTGACCAAGTACGCGGTGCGCGTCGGGTTGACCGACCTCGAGTAGCGAGCTCGAGCAGGTAGGCGGCACTGACCCCCATCGTCTGACGGACTGCGTCATCGACGCGGGCAACTGTCTCGTTGACAGCGGCCGGTCCGCTTTGCTACGTTCGCTCCCGCATGCCGACCGAACGCTTGGCCGACTGGCGGCCCCTGTCCTTCCTGCTGTTCGCGGCGGCGCTGTTCGCGCTGGGGCTGCTGCTGCTGCGGCCGGCCTTCGCCCACACCGCCGCCTGAGCGCGTCCGCGCTCACCGAAACAGCCGCTCCCGCGCACGGCATACGCTGTGGCGGAATCTATTTGTTCTGAAAGAACGCCTTCTGTTCCACTAAGATAGACCTCTGGTCGTCATGCGCTGCTTGACCGTAAGGGGAGCTCCTCAGCGGCACCGGTACGTCCGGTGACGGCCGTTGTCCGCACGGCGCTCTTCGCCGCTGTCCTGGTGGCTCTGGCGGCCACGGCCGCGCCAGCCGCCGAGCCCATCGAGTACGAGACGCGCCTGGAGGGTGTCGAGGACGAAGAGGTCCGCGCAGTTCTGATGGCGGCCTCGCGGCTGGTGGCGTTCGAGGACGAGCCCGCGGCTACCATCGGGATCCTGCGCCGGCGCGCCGCCCGCGACCTCGAGACGTTCGAGATGGTGGCCCGCTCGCAGGGGTTCTACGACGCTCGCATCGAGTACCGCATCGACACCGAACAGCGACCTGCGATCGTGACGATCGAGGCCGAGGCCGGGCCCGTCTACGAGCTGGTTGCCTACGACGCGGTGTTCGATGCCGGCGGGGAGGCCCTCGAGGCCGCGCGCGAGGCGTGGGCCGCGATCGAGCCCGACGTTCCGTTCGGCGAGCGGGCACGCGCCAAGGGGATCGTCGAGGTGCAGGGCCGGCTCCTCGACGAGCTCACGAGGCGCTCGATGGCTTTCGCGGACGTCACCGAGCGGCGCGTGGTGGTGGACCACGCGGCCCGTGCGGTCGAGGTGACGCTCCACGTTACCCTCGGCGAGAGGCTTCGCTTCGGCGAGCTGCGAATCGACGGTGCCGTCGACGTCGAGCGGATCTACATCGAGCGTCGGGTGCCCTGGGGGGACGGCGACCTGTACGATTCCGGGCGGCTGGTCGAGCTGCGCGCCAGGCTCACGGCCACCGGGCTGTTCGAGTCGGTGCGCGTGCTGCCGGGCGCCGAGCTCGACGGCCAGGGCCGCTTGCCCGTCGACGTGATCGTGCGCGAGGCGAAGTTCAAGAGCGTGGGGGCGAGCCTGTTCTACTCCTCGAGCGACGGCGGTGGTGCCAGCATGTCGTGGCAGCACACGAACCTGCGCGGCAAGGCCGAGAGGCTGCGCGTGTCAGGCACGGTGTCGGAGCAGGCCCAGAACGGCCGATTCCTGATCCGGCGCCCCGATTTCCTCGTCAACGATCAGGTCCTGACCTACGACCTCTCGTTCGGTCGCGAGAACGTCGAGGCCTACGAGGCGGCTCGCGTGAAGACCTCGATCGGCATCGAACGCATGGTCGGGCCGCGCTTCGTGCTGCGCGCGGGCGTGTCGTTCGAGGCGGGACCGGTCAAGGCGACGAATCTCGCCTATCGTCGCGAAAAGGAAACCGAGGGCTCGCAGCTGCTCGGATTCCCGCTGTTGCTGCGCCACGGCACGACCGACGATCTTCTCGACCCCACCACCGGCCTGCGCTCGCTGCTCAACGTGATTCCGTACCGGCAGTTGGACTCCGACACCGGCTTCGTCGTCAATCGCCTGACCGAGTCGTTCTACGTGCCGTTGCTGCCGTCGCGCCGCCTGGTGTTCGCAGGTCGTGGCTCCATCGGCTCGATCCTCGGCACGGGGCGCTCGAGCATTCCGCCCGACAAGCGTCTGTACGCCGGTGGGGGCGGCTCGATTCGAGGCTACCGCCACCAGCTCGCAGGTCCTCTGGCTTCCGACGGCGACGACAAGGCGCGCAACGACCCGCTCGGCGGTCGCTCGCTCGTCGAGCTCGGTGCCGACCTGCGGCTTCGTTTCGGCGAGCGCTTCGGTGTGGTGACGTTCGTCGACGGCGGCAACGTCTACCGGGAGTCCTACCCGTCGTTCGACGACGAGCTGTTCTGGGGCGCGGGGATGGGCCTGCGCTACTTCTCGGGCATCGGACCGCTGCGGCTCGACATCGCCACGCCGTTGCGCCGACGCGGTGGTATCGACGATCGCCTGCAGTTCTACATCAGCCTGGGGCAGGCGTTCTGAGATGGGGCCGGTGCTGCGACGCATGGCAGGTCTCTGCGCGTACTCGTTGCTGGTCGTCGCGCTGGTTTCGGTGGTGGCGCTGGCGGTCGCTGCCGGCGCGCTCCAGACCCGTGCCGGCAAGGACCGCCTGGCCCGGCTCATCGAGACGGTCGTCAGCAAGCCCGGCGAGATCACGCTCACACTGGGCGAGCTCGACGGCCGCCTGCCGCTGTCCGCGCGTGTCTCCGAGCTCGCGCTGGCCGACGGCGACGGAACGTGGCTGGAGGCGAGCGACGTCGAGCTCGACGTTCGCTGGCCCGACCTTCTCGGTGGAACGATCAGGTTGACGCTGGTGCGCGCCGGGACGCTCGTCGTTCATCGCCTGCCGGTCGACGACGACGACGAGTCGAGCGACTTCCGCCCCGGGATCGTCGTCGAGGAGTGTGCCGTCTCCGATCTGCGCCTCGGGCAGGCCCTGCTCGGTGACTGGTCGGCGGGTCCGCTGCGGGCCGAGGCCGAGGGGCGCCTGGATCTGGCCGCGCGCGCCATCGATGCGCGATTTCGATTCGAGGCCGCCGACCTGGCCGACGCGACGCCCGCGTCGCTGGGGCTGTCGGCCGTGCCCGCCGTCGTGTCGGTCGCGGTCAGCGGCTCGTTCGCCGCGCCCGAGCTGGACGTGAACGCCGCCGTCGGCGAGCTCACGAGCGGCTGGGCGTCGGCCGATCGCGTCCGTGCACGGCTGCACGCCGCTCCCGTCGCGCAAGACGCTGCCCGCAGCCCGGAAGCCTACGATGTTCGGCTCGGCATCACCGTCGACGCGCCCGCGCCTGGCGACAGAATCGTCCAGGCGTCCGGCGAGGCGTTCGGCGAGGCGCTCGAAGGAATGCTGGGTGGTCGCATGGGTGTCGAGGCGGTCGGCCGCGTCTCGCTCGCCGATCGTTCGGTACGCGTGGACCGGTTGTCGGTGGAATCGGCCGGCGTCGTCGCTTCGGCCAGCGGCTCGGTGCGCGACGGCCGCCTCGACGTCCCGCGGCTTCGCGTCGAGCTCCCCGACCTCGGCCTGCTGGCGGCGGGCGCCGCGCGACCGAGCGCAGGGCGTGTCGAGATCACGGGCTCGGTTGTCGGCGATGTGCGCGCGCCCGACCTGACCGGCGAGCTGGCCGCCGATGCGAGCGGGCTCGTGTTCGCCGAGGAGCGTCTGGCGGCGATGCTCGGGGGCGCGGGCGACGGCGGCCTCTCACTGGCCTTCGCTCTGGACCGGCAGCGACGGCTGCGGCTGGATGACATCACGCTGTCGAGCGCTCTCGTGACGGCCGGAGGGGACGGGCTGGTCGACCTCGCGGAGCGCACCTTCGACGCCGAGCTCGAGCTGCTCGCTCCCGACCTGGCGCCGGTCTCCACGCTCGTGGGAGTCGACCTGGCCGGCGCGGCGGCCGCCAGCATCGATGTGGGCGGCGGCTTCGACGGGTTCGAGCTGACCGCCGCCCTCGAGGCCGACCACCTTCGCGTTGCCGCCGGAGAGCCCATCGCATCGCGCGTGGCGGTGGCGGTCGAGGGGCTTCCCCGGCAAGCCTCCGGCGTGGTCGACCTCGTGCTGGTCGCCGGTGACGACGTGGGCAACGCGCATGCGGCCTTCACCCTGGCCGAGCGAGAGCTGCAGCTGCGCGAGGTCCTCGCGCGCGGTGCGGGCGTGTCGCTGCGCGGCGATGCCCGGCTGGATCTCGACTCGCGCACGGTGGGCGGCCGCTTGCTCGCCGAGGTGGCCGACCTGGCGGCCGCGACGGCCCTGATCGGCTGGCAGGGAAGTGGCCGCCTGAGCATCGACGCCACCGCGAGTGCCGACGGCGGCGAGCAGGCGCTGGCGGCGAGCCTGCGGGCAAGCGGTGTGACCCTGCGCGTCGACGACCAGGAAGTGGCGGCGATGGAACGGCTCGAGGCCGATCTCGAGCTGGCCGACGTGCTCGGCGCGCCGTCGGGCTCGGTGCACGTGTTGACGGCCGGTGTTCGCTCCGGTCGTGGCTCGATCGCGAGCCTCGAGGTGAGCGCCGCGGCGCAGTCCGCGGTGTGGCGCGTACGTGCTCGTTCGGCTGGCCACTATGGCGAGCCGTTCGTCGTCACCACCGACCTCACGGCCCACCGCGACGAGCGCGGGTGGACCGTGGACATCGACGAGGTGGCCGGCGCCCTGGCCGGCGAGGCGTTCTCGACCACCGGCCCGGTGCGCGTGGCCAGCGAGGGCGACACTTTCCACGTCGACTCGTTGCAGGTCGATGTCGGCGACGGGCGCATCGAGGGCGCCTGGCACGCCCGGCCGGAGGCGCTCGAGGGCAGGCTCGCCCTGTCTCGCTTGCCGCTACGGATGATCCGTCTCTACGACCCCGCGCTCGAGCTGGCCGGCCACGTGAGCGGCGAGCTCTTCGCTACCGGTACCCCGCAGGACCCGGCCTACGAGTTGAGCGTGGCGGCAGAGCGAGTGGTCGCCGTCGGTCACTACGAGAGCGATGAGGTGCCGCCGCTGAGCGGCCGGCTGGTTGCGGTGGCCGATCGCCGGGCGGCACGGGCGAGCTTGCAGCTCGACGACGGTCGCGCCGGCGGCATGAACGTCGAGGCCTCGATCCCGCTTGCGGCGACCACCGATCCCGCGCCGGATGACGAGGAGTCGCTGTCGGTGTCGGTGGTCGGTGCGATCGATCTGGCGGCGCTCGACGGCGTGCTCAACGTGGGCGAGAACCGCATCGGCGGCCGCCTGCGCAGCGACCTCACGATGACCGGAACACCGGAGCAGCCGTGGCTCGACGGCGACCTGTGGGTGGAGGACGGCGTCTACGAGAACGCGACGATCGGCGTGGGCCTGCAGGGGCTGACCGCGCGTGTGCGCGGGCAGGGCGATCGTCTGGTTCTCTCCGAGCTGAGCGCCGGGGACGGCGACGGTGGCCGGCTAGGGGCCCGTGGCGTCGTCGACATGGCCGACGGTGTCGGTGATGCGCGTTACGAGCTGGCCGTCGATTTCGATTCTCTGTGGGTCGTGCGTCTGGACGAGGCCGAGGTGCGCGCCCACGGCGATCTGCGCGTGACGGGCGAGGGCGAGGCGGTGGAGGTCGTGGGCACGATCGAGGCGGCGGGCGCCGAGCTGCGAGCGGGCACGCGCTTGCCGCCCGAGGTGGTCGTACTCGACGTGGTGGAGACCAACACGAGCTACCGGCGCGATCGCGTGATGGTGACCGATCCACGCCATCGATCGATTCCTATCGCGTTCGATGTCACGCTCAGCCTGCCCGCAAGGGTGTTCTTCCGCGCGCCCGATCTCAACAGCGAGTGGCGCGGCGAGCTGCACGTCGGCGGAACGAACGAAGAACCGCGTCTCGAGGGACGTCTGAAGCTGGTGCGAGGCACGTTCAATGCCCTCGGCGTTCGTTTCACGCCCACCGAGGGCAGCCTGCGCTTCGACGGCGGTGCCGACGTAGACCCCACCGTCAACCTGGTTGCCGAGGCGAGCCGGCACGACATCGTCGCGCGCGTTCACGTGCGCGGGCGCGCGTCGAACCTCACCATGGAGCTGACCTCCGATCCGGTCCTGCCCACCGACGAGATCGCCTCACGGCTGCTGTTCGGCGAGAGCGCCTCGGATCTCTCGCCCGCGCAGACCGTGCAGCTCGCCGCCGCGGTCGCTCGCCTTTCCAGCGGCGGGCCCGGCCCCATGGACTGGTTCCGCCGCCGCCTGGGCGTCGATCGGATCACCGTCGAGTCGGGCGGTGAGGGGGTCGAGGGCTCGGTGGTGAGCGTCGGCAAGTACGTGGGCAACGGCGTGTTCGTCAGCATCGACCAGGGCCTCGAGGAGAGCAGCAGCAAGGCTACGGTCGAGGTCGAGCTGACCCGTCAGCTCAGCGTCGAGACCGAGGTCGGTGTGGATGCCGAGGGTCGGCTCGGCATCAGGTGGCGTCACCGCTACTGATTCTGGCCCGCAAACCCCGATCGGGGGGGCGAAGTATCCGGAAATGTTCACTTTTGGCGTTGACTATGCATGCCTGGCGCGGGAAATTGCCCTCGACTTTGGTCCAGGTTGCCGTCGGCCGGTTCTAGTGCCATCGACGGAAGGTGACCGGAAAAAGGGGGAGTCGCGGCCGCGGAGGCCGCTGCACGGTGCGAACGGTCATTCATGCTGCCCTCGTGCACGGGGCGCGCTCGCTTGCGTGCGTCGCTGCACTCGCGCTCGTGCATCTGTGCGCGACGGATGCGCTCTGTCTCGAGATCGACTTCGAGCCCTACGTCGAGGGCGAGATCCTCGCCGCCGACGCTCTCGGCCCCGGCCTCACGTTGACCGTGACCAGCGCCGTTCCCGGCCGTACGACCGCGGGCGTGATCTTCGATTCCTCGTGCGCCGGTGGGTGCTCGGGCGGGGACAGTGATCTGCGCACGCCGGGCGTCGGCACCGGCAACTCGGCGGCCCAGGGCAACGTGCTGGTGGTGGCCGAGCACTTGCTCGACGAATCTCCCGCCGACGGCCTCGTAGACGATCCCGACGACGACGAGCTCGGCGGCACCATCACGATCGACTTCGCCGAGCCGCGCAAGGTGGTCTCCCTGCGCGTTCTCGACGTCGAGACCTCGGCCGCCGGCAGCCGCCTGATCCTCGAGCACGCCGACGCCAGCGTTCGCGAGGTCGCGTTCGGCCTGCTCGGCGACAGCTCGGCGCAGACCGTGCTGGTGTCGGATCCGAGTGCGGTCGTCTCGATGAGCGTCGTCTTCGTCGAATCCGGTGCCATCGACGACATCGTGCTGCTGTCGGTGTGCGGCGACGGCACGGTCGACCCCGGTGAGCAGTGCGACGACGGCAATCTCGACGACGGCGACTGCTGCAGCCGGCTGTGCGAGCCGAGCCCGACCGGCCTGCCGTGCGACGACGGTGATGCGTGCACGAGCGACGACCGTTGCGACGCGCAGGGCCGCTGCGAGGGTGGAGCAGGCCCGTGTGGTGACGGGGTCGTCGACGAGGCCTGCGGCGAGCAGTGCGACGACGGCAACGCCACGGCCGGCGACTGCTGCGGCGCGACGTGCCGCTTCGAGCCCGTCGGCGCCGCGTGCGCCGGCGACTCCGAGGTGTGCACGGACGATGTCTGCGACGGCGCGGGCGCCTGCATGCACGCCGACAACCAGTCGCCGTGCGACGATGGCGATGCGTGCACCGTCGAGGACGTCTGCGGCGCCGGTATCTGCACTCGTGGAACCGACGTGACCTGTGACGACGACAATCAGTGCACGGACGACGCCTGCGGGGCGGATGCCGGCTGCACGTTCGTCAACGACGACACCAACGAGTGCGACAACGGCGATCCGACGGACGACCCCGACATGTGTCGCGACGGCGTTTGCGTGGGAACCGGTGGGTGCAACGGGGACGATTCGCGTTGCGACGACAGCAATGCGTGCACCGACGACCTGTGTCTCGAGAGCGGTGAGTGCTCGCACGTCGCTGGCGACGCGCCGTGCGACGACGGCAACCCGTGCACGAGCGGCGACGTGTGCAGCGCCGGCGCGTGTGTGTCGGGCGGACCGACCGACTGCAACGACGAGAATCCGTGCACCGAGGACAGCTGCGACCTCGTCGGTGGCTGTCAGCACGCCGCCGTCACCGGCTCGTGCGACGACGGCCTGCACTGCAACGGTGCCGACGTGTGCGCGGGCGGCGAGTGTACGCATGGTGGCGATCCGTGCGCACAGGGGCAGGGTGGGGGCGTGTGCCGCACCGGTTGCGACGAGACGACCGACCAGTGTCTCGACCCGGCGGGCTCGCCTTGCGACGACGGCAATGCGTGTACGCCGGACGACATGTGCGACGGTGCCGGGAACTGTGTTGCCGGCGGAAACACCTGCGGTAACGGCACCGTCGAGGCCGAGTGCGGCGAGGAGTGCGACCCGCCCGACGAGGTCAGCTGCGACGAGCAGTGCAAGTCGTCGACGATGTGCGGCGACGGGGTCATCGACCCCGGCGAGGACTGCGACGACGGCAACGACAACCTCGAGGACGGCTGCGCGTTCTGCCTGCTCGACGACCTGACCTGCTTCAACGGGTCGGGCGCGTTTCCGAGCCGTGCGGCCGGTCGCATCGTGTTCGAGTCTACGCGCAACTGGGACGGCAACAACGTCGACAACAACCAGGAGATTTTCCTGTTCGAGCGGCGACGCTATCGCGCGGCGTTGCGCGCCGGTGCCGAGAAGGTCTCGGCGCTGGCCGACTCCATCATCCAGATGTCGGACACGCAGGCCCCGATCCGGAACTCGCTGCCCACCATGAACGGCTCGGCGAGATTCATCTCCTTTGTCTCCGACGGCGATGTGCTCGACGACGGCTCGAACGTCGACGGCAACCGGGAGATCTTTCACCTCGATCGGCGGCGCCAGATTCTGAGACAGGTCACCGACACGGCCGACGTGGCCAATCTCAATCCGTCGCTGCGCGTGCTGCGCGGCCGGATCCTCGTCTTCGACTCGCCAGCCAACCTCGTTCCGGACATCTGTGTTGGTACGCGCAACGAGTTCACGCAGTGCGCCACCAACGCCGACTGCAGCGAGGGGGTGTGCGGAAACCCGGAAGGCAATCGCGAGGTGTTCCGCTGGGAGCGCCCCGTCCGCTCGCAGACGCCGCGCCGCAAGACGATCCGACAGCTCACCGCGGCGCCGGTCGGCAACAGCGTGATCGGCAACAGCGTGAACTTCTTCACGCGCGCGGCCGCGTTCTCGAGCGACGCCGATCTGATCGGCGGCAACGGCGATCTGAGTCGAGAGATCTACCGGATCGTGAAGAAAGCGTCGAAGACGGTGCAGGTCACCGGCGTGCCGAATCCGCTGCAAAGCGCCGAGAGCCCGTCGCAGGCCCAGAAGCGCAAGATCGCGTACTCGTCGAACAGCGATCCGGTGGGCGAGAACCCGGACGGCAACTTCGAGATATTCCTGTGGACCGAGCGCAAGGGGACACCGGAAGTCAAGCAGGTGACGAACACGCAGGGTTGCATCAATGCCAACCCGGCGATCGACGCGCGGGCGTCGTTCGTGGCATTCCAGTCGACCTGCGATCTGGTCCCGAGCGCACCGAACCCCGACCAGTCGATCTTCGTCTACTCCGTCGACACCAGTTCGTATCTGAACCTGATCATTCGCGGCCCCGGCGATTCAGCCTCGTCGAGACCCATCATCTCCAGCAGCAAGCTGATCATCACGTTCGAGTCCGACCCGGGCGGCAGCGCCCCGAACCTCGTCTGCATCTTCGACGGCAGGCGAGGCCTGCTCGAATCGATCTTCTGAGCCGCACGCCGACCGCCGGCGGTCTCTTCCGTCTACCGCCTCGGGTGGATACACTCGCGCGCCATGAGTGATATCGAAGCGTTCCGGGCCGATACGCGCGCATGGCTCGAGGCCAGCTGTCCGGCCTCGATGCGGTGGGCCAAGGGCGAGGCCGGCAACGCCATGTCCGGCGAGGGGCTGACCTGGGGCGGTCGCAACGCCGGGCTCGGCGCCGACGCGAAGCGCTGGCTGGATGTCATGGCCGAGCGCGGCTGGACCGCGCCTACCTGGGCGGCGGAGTACGGTGGCGGAGGCCTGTCGAAGGACGAGGCCAAGGTGCTCGCGCAGGAGATGAACCGGCTGCGCATCAAGCCGCCGCTGATCGGGTTCGGGCTGACGATGATCGGGCCGCTCTTGCTCGAGCACGGGAGCGAGGAGCAGAAGAAGCGCTACCTGCCCGAGATCTGTCGCGGGGAGGTGCGCTGGTGTCAGGGCTACTCCGAGCCCGGCTCCGGTTCCGACCTGGCCAGCCTGCAGACCAAGGCCGTGCGCGACGGCGACGACTTCGTTCTCAACGGTCAGAAGGTGTGGACCTCGTACGCGGACCAGGCCGACTGGATGTTTTGCCTGGTGCGTTCCGACCCCGACGCGTCGAAGCACACGGGCATCTCGTTCATCCTGTTCGATATGGAGACGTCCGGCGTGAGCGTGCGTCCCATCAAGCTCATCAGCGGCGCCTCGCCGTTCTGCGAGACGTTCCTCGAGGACGTACGTGTTCCGAGGAACCAGGTCGTCGGCGGCGAGGGCAACGGCTGGACGATGGCCAAGGCGCTGCTCGGTCACGAGCGCAGCATGATCAGCGAGGCGTTCAGCGAGCGCCGCGAGCGCAACCCGATGGTGACCCTGGCGCGCAAGTACGTCGGCGAGCACGACGGGCGCGTGATGGATCCTGTCGTGCGCGACGAGATCGCGAGCCTCACCATGAACAAGGTGGCGCTCGATCTGACCATCGCCCGCACCAAGGAGGCGATGAAGCTCGGCCAGACGCCGGGCCCCGAGGTGTCGATCTTCAAGTACTACGCGACCGAGCTGAACAAGGATCGTTACTCGTTGATGCTGTCGATCCTCGGCCCGCAGGCGCTGGGCTGGGACGGCGAGGGCTTCGGCGACGACGAGCTCGAGGTGACGCGGTCGTGGCTTCGCTCGCGCGGCAACTCCATCGAGGGCGGAACCTCGGAGATCCAGCTCAACATCATCGCCAAGCGCGTGCTTGGCCTGCCAGACTGACCGGTCGCAGCGGAGGAATCATCGTGTCGCTCGTACTCAGCGAGGATCAGAAGCTACTGAAACAGTCGGCCGCCGATTTCGTGAAGAAGGAGTCGCCGGTCAGCCGCATTCGCGAGCTGCGCGACGGCGAGGACCCCGACGGCTTCTCGCGCGCCCTGTGGGCCAAGATGGCCGAGCTGGGCTGGCAGGGCATCCTCATCCCGGAGCAGTACGGCGGGCTCGGCATGGGCTATCTCGAGGTGGCCTGCGTGCTCGAGGAGTGCGGTCGCAACCTGGCGCCCGAACCCATGCTCTCGAGCGTGCTTCTTGGCGCGAACGCCGTCTTGCTCGCGGGCAACGAGGACCAGAAGAACGCCTTGCTGCCGCGCGTGGCCGACGGCTCGCTGCTGCTCGCGCTCGCGTACCACGAGCGCGGGGCGCGCTACAGCGTGTACAAGGTGGGCGCGAGCGCGGAGCGTCGCGATTCGTCGTACGTGCTGAACGGAGAGAAGGCTCTGGTCTTCGACGGACACGCCGCCGACAGGCTCGTCGTCTCGGCACGCACGTCCGGCGACGAGACCGACCACGCCGGCATCAGCCTGTTCGTGGTCGACCCCGGCACGCCGGGCGTCGAGGTGACCCGTCAGCAGACCATGCACCTTCGCAGCGCCGCCACCGTGCGCCTGTCCGATGTCGAGGTCGGTGCCGACGCGCTGCTCGGTGAGGAGGGCGGGGCAGGACCGGTGCTGGAAGACGTGATCGATCGTGCGACCGTCGGCCTGTGCGCCGAGATGCTCGGCGGCACGCAGGCGGCGTTCGAGATGACGGTGGAGTATCTCAAGACACGTCAGCAGTTCGGGGTGGCGATCGGCAGCTTCCAGGGGCTCAAGCACCGCGCCGCCGCCATGTTCATCGAGATCGAGCTGATGCGGTCGGTCGTGCTGGGCGCGTGCCAGGCGCTCGACGAGTCGGCCCCCGATCTGCGCGAGGCGGTGTCGGCCGCCAAGGCCCGCAGCTCCGACACGGCGCGGCTGGTGGGGTACGAGGGCATCCAGATGCACGGCGGCATCGGCATGACCGACGAGCACGACATCGGATTCTATGCCAAGCGGGCGCGCGGCTCGGAGCTGACGTTCGGCGATGGTGCATACCATCGCGATCGCTTCGCCGCGCTGCAGGGGTTCTGAGATCGCCGACGGCGCCTCGTTCGAGCGTCTCATCAACGAGCTGTCGCGCGAGTTCGCCCGCTTGCCGATCGATGGCATCGACGACGGTATCGAGCGGGCCGTGCGCAAGCTCGGCGAGTTCGGCGGCGTCGATGTCTGCTACGCGGCATTGCTCGATCAGGGCGAGTACGGCCGTGATCGTGGCTATGCGTGGGCCTCTCGGGCCGGTCAGGCCTATCTCGAGGCAGCCCGGAGCGTCTCGCTCGAACGCTACGGCTGGTATCGCGAGCAGCTCGAGGCGAGGTGTACGCTTCACGTGCCGAGCATCGACGAGTTCCCGCCCGAGGCCGCCCGCGAACGCGAGGACTGTCGCCGGGGCGGGATCCTCTCGGTCCTGGCCGTCCCGCTGATCGTGGGCGACCGGGTCATCGGCCACCTGAGCTTCAACTCGGTGGTTGCGCCGAAGCGCTGGACCGAGGACAGCCTGTCGGCGCTCAACGTGGCGGCCGAGATGATCGCCGCCGCGCTCGAACGCAAGCGCACCGAAGGCGAGCTTCGCTTCCGCGCCGAGCTGCAACGGCTCGTCACGCAGCTCGCCACGGGATTCATCAACCTTCCTGTCGCCGAGATCGATTCCGGCATACGGCACGCGCTCGGGGCACTGGGCCGGTTCGCCGGGGTCGAACGGGTCGTCGTCTTCCAGCTCGGCGACGATGGCCGCACCACCTCGCTCTCGCAGGAGTGGTGTGCCGAGGGCGTGCAATCGTACCGTGACCGCCTGCAGGACCTGCCGCGAGAGTCGTTCGCCTGGCTCGATCCGCGCCTGACGGGCGGCGATGTGGTCGTCCTCGCCAGCCGCGACGAGCTGCCGGCCACGGCCGCCGGCGAGCGCAGCTTGTTCGAGCTGCTGTCGGTACAGTCGGCGATCGCCGTGCCGCTGATGTCCGCCGACCGTGGCGCGATCGGCGTCATGGGGTTCGTCGCCTTCGACCCGAACAGGTCGTGGCCGGAGGGGACGGTCGAGCTGCTGCGGGTCGTCGCCGAGATGCTCGTGAACGCGCTCGAGCGCGCGCAGGCCGACCAGCTGATACGCGACAGCGAGCAGCGCTTTCGCGAGCTGGCCGAGAACATGCGCGAGGTGTTCTACGTGTGGTCGAGCGAGAGCGGACGCGTGGACTACGTGAGCCCCGCCTACGAGCAGCTGACCGGACGCAAGGTCGGCCCGGTGGAGGCCGACGGCGTGGCCTGGTGCGACTGCGTCCACGCCGACGACCACGACCGCGTGCGTGAGACGTGGCGTGAGGGGGCACGCTCGGGCGCCTACGACGAGACGTACCGCATCGTGCGCCCCGATGGCGAGGTGCGCTGGGTGAGCGACCGGGCCACGCCGGTGCACGATGCCGGTGGCGGCGTATGTCGGATCATCGGCATCGCCGAGGACGTCACGTCGAAGAAGGAGTCCGACGAGCGGGCCCGTCGTCACCAGGACGAGCTCGCCCACGCGTTGCGGCGCGTGACGATGGGCGAGCTCGCGACGAGCCTTGCGCATGAGCTCAACCAGCCACTGTCCGCGATCACGAACTTTGCGCAGGGCTGCGTACGTCGACTGCAAGCCGGGGACGTCGACCGGGAGCTGCTGCTCGAAGCCGCCCGCGAGATGACGAAGCAGGCACTGCGGGCCGGTGAGGTGATCCGGAGCATCCGGTCGCACGTGCGCGCATCCGACTCGCGGCGCGTGCAGCGACGCGTCACCGAGCTCACCTCCAGCGCACTGGATCTGGTCCGGGTCGAGGCTCGCCACCGCGAGATCGACCTGAGGATCGAGCACCGCGACGAGCACCTCACCGTTCAGGTCGACCCGATCCAGATCGAGCAGGTGGTTCTCAACATCGTGCGCAACGCGTTCGACGCGGTGAGCGACTGCGGTGCCGGCGCAATCGTGCGGGTGGCCACCAGGCGCGGGCCCGACGCGACCGTGGAGTTCGCGGTGACCGACAGCGGGCCGGGCCTGTCGGTGGCAGAGGCCGAGCGGGTGTTCGAACCTTTCCACACCACGAAGAAGAGCGCCGTGGGCCTCGGGCTCTCGATCAGCCGCTCGATCGTCGAGGCCCATGGTGGCAAGGCCTGGGTGTCGCCGGCCGCCGGCGGGACTACCTTCAGCTTCTGCCTGCCGCTATCAACTACGGAGGGGGCCTCCTGAATGGACGATTGCACCGTCTTCGTGGTGGACGACGATCCCGCCATGCGCGAATCGCTGAAGTTCCTCATGGACTCGGTCGGCATCGGTGTCGAGACGTTCGAGAGCGCGCAGGACTTCCTCGACCGCTACCAGCCCGAGCGACCCGGCTGCCTGGTCCTCGACGTGCGCATGCCGGGCATGAGCGGCCTCGACCTGCAGGAGGTGCTGGCGCATCGCGGCATTCTCGTTCCGGTGATCATCATCACCGGCTACGGCGACGTGCCGATGGCGGTGCGCGCGATGAAGGGCGGCGCGCTCGACTTCATCGAGAAGCCGTTCACCGACCAGGCGCTGCTCGACAAGGTGAACACGGCGCTCGAGATCGACAAGACCTGGCGACGCGAGGGCAAGGAGATGGCCCACGTGGAGGAGCGGCACGATCGCCTGACCGATCGCGAGAAGGAAGTGATGGAGAAGGTGCTGGTCGGCAAGCCCAACAAGGTGATCGCTTCCGAGCTCGGCCTGAGCCACAAGACGGTCGAGGTGCATCGATCGCGGGTGATGGACAAGATGGAGGTCCAGTCGCTCGCCGATCTCCTGCGAACCGTGATTCTCTACCGCGCCCGCACGGGCCGCCTCACCTGACCGGCGTCCTCGCCGACCCCGAACCGCCCGAGTCGATGCCGGATACGCTCGCCCACCGCAAGATCTTCGGCATCCTCGTGCCCTACTTCAACTCGGTCGTCGAGCCCGAGCTCGAGTCGCTGCGTCCGAGGGCCGTGAGCAATCAGACCGGCCGGTTCTCGCTCGACGCGAACGTGCTCGAGGAGGTCGCCGACGTCGCCGGCAAGCTCACGACGTGCGGCGTCGAGGCGTTCGTGATCGGCCTGGCCACCGACTCGTTCCCCGACGGCCTGTCGCTGCTCCGTCAGGGGGCTGATGACGTCGCCGCGCGAACCGGGCTGCCGGTGTTCACGGCCTCGCACGCCGCGCACGCCGCGCTCGCGGCGTTCGGTGTGAAGCGTATCGCGATCGTCACACCGTTCGACGACGACGGCAATGCGTGCGTGCGCTCGGCGTTCGAGGCCGGCGGTTTCGATGTCGTGGGGATGCGCGGCCTGGCCTGTCCGTCGTTCGACCTGATCGCGCATACCCCGGTCGACGACATCCGCCGGGCCTTCCTCGACGCCGACAGCGCCGACGCCGAGGCGCTCGTGCAGGTCGGAACCGGTCTGCCGGTTCTGCACCTCCTCGACGAGCTCGAATCGAGGTTCGCCAAGCCCGTGATCGCCAGCAACGCGGCAGCCTACTGGCAGGCGCTGCGCGGGACGGGGATCGACGACCGCATCGGCGGCGCCGGGCGGCTCCTTGCCGAGCTATGAGCGCCGCTCGCGGCGACCGGCGCGGTCGCGCGTGATGGGCGCGAAGCTCGCCGTCGCCTGGATCGTGACGCTCGCGGCGATGCTGCAGGTCGGCGGCCAGCCGGCATGGGGCGCGGACGCCTGGCCGGATCTCGAGCGCGAGTCCGCGGCGCTGGTCCCCGACCTCGAGCTTCTCTACGAGGACATCCATCGCAACCCCGAGCTCTCCGGCGCCGAACGACGGACGTCGTCACGCCTTGCGAGCGAGCTGCGGACGCTCGGTTTCAGCGTCGACGATCGCTTCGGAGGGGAGGGGGTCTTCGGGGTCGTCGGGGTCCTGGAGAACGGTCCGGGTCCCACGGTGATGATGCGCACCGAGACGGACGCGCTCCCCGTCGTCGAGCAGACTGGCGCATCGTATGCGAGCACCGTCCGGATCACCGACCCGTCCGGAGACGAGGTCGGCGTGATGCACGCCTGTGGGCACGACATCCACATGGTCTCGGTCATCGGTGCGGCACGGCTGCTGGCCGCTCACCGCGAGAGCTGGAGCGGTACCTTGATGGTCGTCGCGCAGCCCGACGAGGAGCGAGGGCGCGGGGCGAAGGCGCTTCTCGAGGCCGGACTGTTCGAGAAGTTCCCGCGGCCCGACTTCCTGCTCGCGCTCCACGTGGATGCGCAGCTCGCCGTCGGCAAGCTCGGGTACACCGAGGGGTTCATTCGCGCGAACGTCAACTCGGTGGACATCGTCGTGAACGGGAAGGGGGGGCACGGTGCGTATCCGGAGTACGCGAACGATCCGGTTCCGGCCGCGGCGGCCATCATCTCGGCGCTGCAGACGATCGTCAGCCGGGAAGTGTCACCGCTCGATTCGGCCGTCGTGACCGTCGGCACCGTGCACGGGGGGACGAAGCGGAACGTGATCCCCGGCTCGGTCAAGCTCGAGCTGACAGTCCGCACCTACAGCGACGCGACGCGCGTGGCCGTGCTCGACTCGATCGAGCGGGTCGCGACGAGCACGGCGCGGTCGTACGGGCTCCCCGAACCGCAGGTCGTGGTCCTCGAGCGCTACACGCCGGCGGCGTACAACACTCCGGAGCTCGTTCGCCGGCTCGTTGCGCGCTTCGACACCGTCTTCGGTCCCGGGAACGTGGTCTCCCGCAATCCGACGATGGGCGGGGACGACTTCGGCCGTTACGGCCGTGAGGAACCGCGCATTCCGAGCGTGATGCTCCGTCTCGGCTCGGTCGACGAGCAGCTGCTGAAAGACCCGGACAGTCTCCCGAGCCTGCATTCGCCGACGTTCCTTCCCGACAAGGCGGCGATCGAGAACGGCGTCATCGCGATGAGCGCGGCCTTGCTCGAGCTGCTCGGTCGTCCGGACGCGCGCTGACGGCTGTCGGCAGGCGCGATCCACGTCGCACGCCGTCGCCTCAGTTCACGTAGCCGAGCGCTTCGAGCTTCTGCTGCGCGGCCGCGTCGATCGACACCTGCTCGTTGTCCACGCGCTTCGCGGCCGAATCGGTGCGCAGGCGCGTGAGCTCGGCGCCCAGCCCGCGGTCGCCGCCTCCGGTCGTCGTCGCGAGATTGCTCTGCTCGTCGCCATCGGCCGCGATGTCGTAGAGCTCGCGCAAGGTGGGCTGGCCGAGGCCCGCGACGGTCTCGAGGTACTTGGCCCCGTCGTCGTAGACCATGTACGACTCGAAGCCGCCCTCGCGGATCAGCTCGCCGTACGCAGCACGTCCGGCGGGCAGGCGGCGCAGGTCGGCGCCTTCCCACGAGGGCTCGGCGGCGCGGCCGATCGCGGCGGCCAGCGTCGGCATGACGTCGACGAGCATCGCCGGCGTATCGACGAGCGCGCCGGCCTCGAAGCCGGGGCCGCGCACCACCATCGGCACGTGCACCACCTCGTCGTACAGCGACTTGCCGTGGCCCCAGCGGCCGTGCTCGTAAAACTCCTCGCCGTGGTCCGTCGTGACGATCACGATCGTTTCGCGCGACGAGGCGTGACGCTCGATGCTCGCGAGGATATCGCCGAGCACGCGGTCGCCGTGGGCGACGGTCGCGTCGTAGAGCGACAGGAGCAGCTCGAGCCGCTCGGCCGGCAATGCGGAGGTTTGCTGGAGAAGCGCGACTTGGTCGGCGGCCGCGAAGTCGTGCTCGACGCCGGGCGGCTGGTAGGGGATGTGCGGGCTCATCAGGTGAAAGTACGCGAACGCGGGACGTCCGTCGTCGGCGCCCAGCCAGCGGTCGAGCTCCTCGACGATGGCGCTGTCGCGGCGGCAGTTCGTACGATGCGGCTCGCGCACGCCGTAGGCCGTCTCGAGGGCGCGCAGGACGGCCGACACCGGCTTGCCGGGCAGCGCGCGGTCGGCGGCCTTGAGCATTCGCATCAGCATGACCAGGCGCGCAAAGCTCTCGCGCTCCGATTCGAAGAACGTCTGCACGCCGCGGTCGAAGCCGAATGCGGGCGAGATCCACGGATTGGCCGAGAACACGGCCGTGCGGTAGCCGGCGTCGGCGAACAGCTCGGGCAACGTCGTGGGCTCGGAGCTCAGGCGGTCGCGTCGCAGGTTCGCTCCGTGTGTCGACGGGTACAGCGACGTGAACAGCGACGCGGCTGACGGCTTGGTCCAGGATGCCTGCGCGTAGGCGCGCTCGAACGAGGTTCCCTGGCGTATCAGTGCATCGAGGACGGGCGTGCTGCTGCCGTCGCCGGCCAGGCCGGTGCGATCGAAGCGCAGCGTGTCGACGACGATGACGAACACGCCCGGCAGGCCTTCGGTGTCGCCCGTCGTTGCGCCGTCGTCGGCGCGGTGCCAGCCGGCCGCGGCCACGAAGGCCAGGGTCACGACGAGGGCCGCGGTGGCCGTGGCGCCGACCGACGAGCGCGCGACCGTTGTCAGCGCCGCGCTGTCACCGAGCGCGAGCCACGCGACCGCTGCGGCGACCGCCATCGCGGCGTTGGCCGCCAGGGTCACCGGCTGCGTGATCGAGGGCAGGTGGACGATGTTCGTGTAGGCGGCGCAGAACAGCAGTCCCCACGCCGTCCATGCCAGCATCACGAGCGAGCCGTCCGAGCGCCGGCCGGCCGGCAGCACGTGCCTCGCCAGTGCGGCAAGCGAGGCGCCGGCGGCGAGGCCGAGCGCCGCGTACAGGCTGAGCACGAGCGCGGCCAGGCCAGTCAGGTCTTGCCAGCCGGTGGCGACGGCCACCTGCGCGACGTCGATCGCCCCCCAGGTCAGCGCGGCCGCCAGCGCCCACGCGATCACACGCGCGGCTGAGGTCGGGTCGGGCACGAGCGGGCGCGCTCCGCTACTCGAGGTAGCCGAGCGCCTGCAGTCGCTTCTCGGTGGCGTCGTCCATGGACAGCTCTTTCACGCCGTCGGAGTGAATGCGGCCGTAGTACACGGGCCACAGGTCGTTCAACTCGTCGCGCATGTCGCGTACGAGTGAGCCGCGTTCCAGCGCGGTGAGGCTGCTCACGTCCTGCTCACCGGGGTCGATGGCAAGGTCGTATCCTTCGAGGATGCGACGATTGAAGTGGTGGATCACCTTCGTGCCGTTGCGCCTGAGCGATGCCTGCACGTTCAGCGTGTTCAGGCGATACAGCTCGGCGAGCGTGGCGCGGTCCCACTCGGGGCGGTCGCCGTAGGCGACCGGGGCGAGGTCGACACCCTCGATGCCGGCGGGCACGTCGATGCCCGTCAGCGACAGTACCGTCGGTGCGATGTCGATGATGCTGGTCTCCATCTCGACCACCGGGCGCGTCGCGGCTGCGCCGGGCACGTACAGGATCATCGGTACGCGCAGGATCTCGTCGTAGAGGCTGCGATGGTGGCCCTTGCGGCCGTGCTCGAAGAACTCGTCGCCGTGATCCGAGGTCACGACGATGATCGTGTGCCCTGCCACGCCCAGCTCGGTCAGCGTGGCTCGCAGCTTGCCGAGGTGGTCGTCGACCAGGCGGATCTCGCCGTCGTACAGCGCGAACAAGTGCTCGAGGTCGCGCTCGTCCATGTGCGCGTTCACCTCGGGGTTGAAGTAGAAGTTCTCGCCGTCGATGTCGCCGTCGTAGTCCGGGTCGAACATCGTGTCGTAGGGCGGCCCGGGCTTGTAGTCGTAGTGCACGTCCCAGTAGTGCAGGAACAGGAAGAACCGGCGGTCGGCGTTGTCGGCCAGCCACGTCGCCGCTGTCTGCTGGAGCAGCGGCGCCGTCACCTCCTTGTACGACGCGCCGTGGGTCGCGAAGTGGATCGTGCGGTCGTCGTAGTGGTCGAATCCGCGCCCGAACCCGTAGCGCGCCTCCACGTAGGGCGCCGAGACGATGGCTCCGGTGGAGTACCCCTCGCGCTGGAAGCTCTCGGCCAGCGTGGCGACGTCGTCGGTGAGCATGCGGTCGTCGGAGACCACGCCGTGGCCGAGCAGGCTGCGGCCGGTGAGCATGGACATGTGGCCCGGCAGCGTCCACGCGGTGGTGCTGCTGGCGTTGCGAAACAGCACTCCGTCGGCTGCCAGCGCCCTCATGGTGGGCGAGGTGTCGCGCTCGTAGCCGTAGGCGCTCAGATGATCGGCGCGCAGGCTGTCGATCGATATCAGCACGACGTTGTAGTCGGTGGCGATGGCCGCGCCCGCGGCGGTGGGTGCCTGTGGCGCGCTGGCGTGCACCACCGGCGAGCGCGCGGCGAGCCATGCACCCGCACAGATCCCGAGCACGCCGGCCACTACCGCCATCGAGTTGCGTGCCGCGAACATCATCGCAAGCACGATCGCCACGGGGACGCCGGCGATGGCCACGCCGACCGCGATGACGGTGCCGTCGAAGAGGAAGTTGCGCGCCAGGTTGCGTGCGATCTCCTTCAGCCCCGGGTCGACCGGCAGCTTCACGGCCACGACCCAGTCCACGAGGTGGACGAGCACGGACAGCGCGGCGATGGCGAGCACGGTGCGTACGGCGAGGCCGCGCGTGGTGGTTTCCTGCGACGTGAGCGGGGTGACGACGATGCCGATGAGGATGCCGAGTGGCACGGCCACCGCGAGGTTCACGGCCAGAAGCTCGGGCGTGATCGCCAGCTTCTGCACGAAGCCCTGGCCGAGGAAGACGTTGTGGATGGGCGGCATGCCGAACGGCGCCGCGAGCCACGCGTACGTCTTGGCGTAGGCGTCGTACATGCGCGTGTTGAAGAACGTCGACGGTGTGAGCAGCAGGTCGGAGTATAGCGTGGCCACCGTGAGCGTCTCGAGCACGCACTGGGCCAGGCCGACCGCGCAGGCCACGATCACCGCGATTCTCACGTTCGTGAGCAGTCGGCCCGTCACGCTCAGCCCTCCGCCGTATGCGCCGTCGAGCGAGCCGCTCGCAGCATCGACTTGCCCTGCAGGACCCACAGCGCGGCGCTGGTCAGGAACGACGCCGAGTAGATCAGGTCGCAGGCCAGGCCGAGCGGCATCGCGGCCAGGCGTTCGGCCGGGCGCAGGTCGGTTGTGAGCGAGCGGTAGTAGAGGGCGCGCCCCAGCGTGACCGCGCCCAGCACGAGCCACCCCGCGGGCCAGACCATCGATGCGGCGCCGAGCGCGGCAACCACGGGCGCCGACGCGACCTGGGTCATGCGGTGCAGCGCACGGCGGCGGCGGTTCTCGTTCGTCCACAGGCCGCCGCGCGAGCCGACGCCGTAGTTGACGGCGATGTAGGCCTGTCCGCGCGCGTACTGGCCCTGCTTGCTGAGCAGCTTCGGCAGGCTGTCCTCGGTTCCACCGAAGCCGAGCCGGAACTCCAGGCTGTTGTCCTGAAGAAGGTGGCAGCCCGACCGCGTGATGCGGATCGAGAGGTCCTGGTCCTCGTTCGACCGGAACAGATCCTCGTTGAGGCCGCCCACTGCCTCGAGCACGCGGCGCCTGAAACCGTCGCAGCGCACCTCGACGAAATTCACCTCGTGAAGGCCGGTATCGGGGTCGTTGATGTCCAGGATGTTCAGGCGCGCGAAGATCCTCTCGATGGCCGCCGCCTCGGCGAAGCCCGGAATCGTGGGCTTGCCGGCCACCGCTCCGATGCCGGCGTCGTCGAAGTGTCGGACCATGCGCGTCACGTAGTCGGTCGTGGCCAGCTCGCAGTCGCTGGCAAGCATCATCACGATCTCGCCGGTCGATTCGGCGATCGCACGATTGTAGGTCTTCGCGATGCCCGAGTTGCTCTCGTTGCGCAGCGCGCGCATGCGGCCCGAGTCGGCGGCCCGGTCACCGCTGGTGTAGCGTGCCATGACATCCGCCGTGCGGTCGGTGGAGCAGTCGTCGACCACGACCAGCTCCAGGTCGGGGTAATCCTGCGCCAGCACCGAGTCGATGCAGCCGGCAAGGGTATCCTGGCCGTTGAAGACCGGTACGAGAACGGAAACGGACGGGGTTGTCATGGCGCTGCCACGGCCGGCCCCGGGGGCCGGCGCGCGTGGTTCAAATCCGACGCTGGCTCGACAGTATGCAGCATTACGGAGAAGGTGTCATCCCCCCGTCGCCGCGCCTGTAGACGACGATTTCCGGGTTCAGGCTGGTGATCAGCTCACGTTCGACGAGCAGCGGCCGCTCAAACGCCGCCACCCGCCGGTAGTCGAGGCGCCCGGCCTCGAGCTCGGTGAGGAAGCGCCGGTTCTCGATGGCCTCGAGCATCATGCCGCGTCCGTCGCGCCAGTCGGGGTTCGGGTACATGACCATCCCCTCGCGCGCCTTGCTCGACACGACCACGAACTCCGGTGCCCGGCGCTCGATGCCGGCGACGGTCGTGTCGCCGAACGCCGGTTTCGCGACGCCCTCGGTCCGCTGCCAGCGGGGCAGGTACGTCCACGACTGGAACACCTCCACCGAGTGCCCGGCGTCGAGGTGGGGCTGCATCCACGCCTCGGCCTCGTAGCGAGCGTCGTCGGTGAGCATGACGAGGACCTCGCCCGAGTACACGAGCCCGGCGACGAGCAGCCCGATCACCGCGCCGCGTGCGCCGCGTCCGCGCGTCCACAGGTAGGCCAGGAAGATGCCCGCAGGGATCGTGAGCAGGGTGGACAGCGGCATCGTGTAGCGAATCTCGACCTGCTTGAGCACGCGCAGCGATACCATGTAGTACGTGACCAGCGGCGCGAGCACGTAGACCAGCGCAGGTCGGTGGCGTGCCGCCATCAACGCGATCCCGGCCAGCGCGAGCACCAGCGCCGGCCAGCCGATCGATGATGCGACAGCCCGCAGCGCCTCGAGAATGTGGGCGATCTCCTCGGTGAAGCCCCAGTCGGTGGAGAAGTCGATGGGGAATTCGTAGGCCGCATAGCGCTCGCGTACCTCGGGGCTCAAGGTGTGGGTGAGGAAGCGGAAGCGGTTGAGGAAGCCGGCCGGGTTGAAGAACGCCGCGTTGACGACCAGCAAGGTGCCGACGGCCGCGAGCGCACCACCGAGCGCGCCGGCCGGCAGTAGCCCGCGGCGGGCGCCGGACCGTATGCCCGCCCAGTGCACGGCCAGGATCACCAGCGGCAGCGCGACCAGGAAGCCGGCGATCTGTTCCTTCGTGGACACCGCCGCCGCCGCCGCCGCGCCTACCAGCAGATACCAGCGAGGCTGGCCGTCCTGGAGCGCGCGGATGGTCGCGTACAGCGCGAGGAACGCCCAGAACAGGTACGTGACCTCGACGTTGCTGGTGTGCGCGTAGAACACGATCGGGTAGCTGCCGGCTGCCACCAGCGCGGCCATCACGCCGGCGCGACGATCCGCGAGGCGGTGGGCGATGCCGGCCACGGTCAGCAGCAGCCCGGCTGCGAGCGCCACCGATAGTAGCCGCGCGACCAGCGCCAGCGCTGCGAGGTAGGCGTCGGCGTTGCTGAACCCGTACGGGTAGTCGGTCGAGATGCCGGCGAGGTCGCCCCGCAGCCATGCGAACGCGACGACCGGCGCCGACAGGGCTGCGAGAAGAAGCTGATGGCCGACCGGGTACTTGAAGTAGAAGTAGCCGGAGTTGAAGCCTTCCTCGACGAAGACGTGGTAGGCGACCGACAGCGGTGTCATGGGCGCCACCGAGTCGGCGGCCCACATCTGGTTGCCGGCCGGCAGTCCCCAGCCGATGCCGACGAGGCCCACGACGACGGCCGCGACCGCTATCGTCAGCAGGGTGCGATGGTACCGCTGCCGGCCGGGCGGCCCGGCCATCTCATCCATGGCGGCCGCCGCCCGTCACGATCGTTTTCCAGGGAGCCTGAGTGAGCGGGGCCGCTACTCGTAGAGCTTGACGACCTTCACGCCGTCGGGGGAAGCCTCCGTGCACAGGTCACAGAGCGTGCACTCGTCGACGTTCGCGTCGACCACCTCGACGGCGCTCTTCGAGGCGCCGGGTTTGAAGATCTTCACGGGGCACACCTCGATGAGCTTGGCGGCGAGGCCGTCGGTCTTCTCGACGATCCCGTGGTCTACGTCCACTCTGATGAACATGGCCATCGATAGATGCTCCTCAGCCTATGCGCTCTTTCACGAGCCCGGGGATGTCGCCGATCTCGTCGGCGACCGAGATGCCCGCCTCGCGCATGCGCCGGATCTTGTCGGCCGGCGAATCGACCTTCTTGTTGACCACCGTACCGGCGTGTCCGAAGCTCATGCCCGGCATGTCGTCCATGAAGCGCCCGGCCACGAACGCGACGATGGGAAGGCGGCTGTTGTTCTCCTTCGCCCAGGTCGCGAGCTCGGCCTCGGCCGAGCCGCCGGGCTCGGAGTACACGACCATCGCCTTGGTCTCGTCGTCGGCCTCGAACAGCGGCATGAGCTCGGCGTAGGTCGAGCCGATGACCGGATCGCCGCCGATCGAGATCGCCGTGCTCACGCCGAGGCCCGAGCCGGTGAGCGCGTTGCAGATCTCGGTGGTCATGCCGCCCGAGCGCGACATCACGCCGACGCAGCCGGGCTGGAACGCCTTGCGGCAGTCGACGGCCGGTCCGCCGAGGCTGCCGAACCGGCACACTTCCGGTGTGATGATGCCGAGGCAGTTCGGGCCGATCACGCGCGCGCCGTGCTGCCCGGCGTACTCGACGATCTGCGAGGCGTCCTTGCGGGGAATGCCCTCGGTGATGATGATCACTTCCTTGATGCCGGCGTCGATGGCCTCGAACGCGGCGTCGGGCGCGAATCCGAGCGGCACCGTGATGACCGTACCGTCGACCCGCTTCTCGGCGCAGATCTCGCGCACGGTGTTGTACACCGGCACGCCGTACACCTCACGGCCGCCCTTGCCGGGTGTGACACCACCTACGATCTTCGAGCCGTACTGCAAGCACTCGCGCGTGAAGTTGAGCGCCTCACGGCCGGTGATGCCCTGGACGATGAACTGGAAATCCTCGTGGACGATGACCGACATGGCAGCCCTCAGCCTCCGATCTTCTCGACCGCGCGCCGCGCGGCCTCGCTTATCGATACGGTACGATCGCAGTATTCGACCCCGTACTTGTTCAGGATCTTGACCGCATCGGCCTCCCAGGCGCCCGGAACCCGGAACATGACGATCTTCTCGGCGGGCTCGAAGCCGAGCTCGATGACGGCCTTGATCACGCCGCGAGCGACGAGGTCGGCGCGCGTGTTGGAGACGACGTTGGACATCACCGCGATCTTGTCGACGCCGGCCTTCGTGAGCACAAGCTTGGTGAGCTCGACGGCCTTGCCGACGCTCGGGTTGCCGCCGATCGCCGCGTAATTGGCGGGCTTGCCGCCGTGCTTTCGCACCGCATCGCTCAAGGTCAGCGAGCCGCCGCCGGCACCGATCACCAGGCCGATGTTGCCGTCGAACTCGGCCACCGGCCCGACGATGCCGCGCGGGTCGTCGTCATCGATCTTCTTGCCGGCGATCTCGAACGCCGTGGGTTCCTTCACCGCACGCGTGTCGGACTCGGCGATGTCGAGACGGTCGAGCAGCTTCTTCTGCCGCGGCCGGCCCTCTTCCTCGATGTCGCTGTAGCAGTCCAGCCCGATGAACGAGCCGTCGTCGAGCTTGGCGATCGTGGAGACGTCGAGCTGCGTGAAGTCGTGGTCGAGGAAGGCCTGCGCCGCGCGCGAGAACAGCGCCGTCATGCGGTTGAGGTCGGAGCCCGTGAGGTCGAGCGAGGCCGCCAGCTCCTTCGCGGTGTAGGGAGAGAACGGTAGCAGCGCCGAGAAGTGCCGCTTCTTGACTCGATCCGGGTTCGTCTCGGCGATGTCCTCGAGGTTGCCGGCCGTCGTGGCCGCGATCATGACGGGCAGCTTGGCCGTCCCGTCGTAGGTCACCGCCAGGCTGAACTCGGCGGCGGCAGCCGGTCGCGCCTCCACCAGAACGCACTTCGGCGGGCGCCCACCGTCGTCGAGCTGCATCAGCTCCTCGGCCGCCTGCCTGGCCTCGGCCGGGCTCGCCGCTGCCTTCGCCGAGCCGGCCTTCAGAAGACCGGGCGACAGCACCTGCGCCTTGACGACGACCGGCCCGCCGATCTCGGCGGCGATCTTCTCGGCGTCGGCGCCGCTGTTGGCGGTTCTGCTCTTCGGCACCGGGATGCCGCGTTCGGCCAGAACCTGCTTGGTCTCGAACTCGTATAGACGCATGTCAGACGACCTTCTCCGTCTTCATTTCGAGGCTTCCGACGTCGCACCGGCGGCGAGGTTGCTGGGCTGGTAGAACGCGCGCGGAAACGCTTTTTAATCAGCGATCTCGAGGCGGGGCAAGCGGCTCGGGCGCCACGATCCAGCTGTTCCGGGCGACCCTCAGAACTGGTAGGCCGCCTTCAGCTCCGCGTCCTTCTCGGCGAGCATTCTCGCCAGCTCGACCATCACCTTGCACTGCTTGAACGTGGCGTCGTCCTGCATCTTGCCGTCGATCATGACCGCGCCGCTGCCGTCGCCCATCTCTGCCATCACCTTCTTTGCCCATAGCACCTCGTCGACCGGCGGGCTGAACACCTTGCGGGCGATGTCGATCTGCACCGGGTGCAGCGACCACGCGCCCACGCAGCCCATGAGGAACGCGTTGCGGAACTGGTCCTCGCAGGCGAGCGTGTCCTTGATGTCGCCGAACGGGCCGTAGTAGGGAAGGATGCCGTTGGCGTTACAGGCGTCGACCATGCGCGCCATCGTGTAGTGCCACAGGTCTTGCTGGGCGGTGGGGCGCGGCGCGTCCTCGCTGTCGGCGACGGGGTCGGCACGGACGATGTATCCCGGGTGTCCGCCGCCCACTCGCGTGGTCTTCATGCGGCGCGAGGCGGCGAGGTCGGCGGGGCCCAGCGACAGGCCCTGCATGCGCGGGCTGGCCGCGCAGATCTCCTCCACGTTGGCCACACCCGTGGCCGTCTCGAGAATGGCGTGAACGAGCAGCGGCTTCTTCAGGTCGGCCTTCGCCTCGAGCTGTGCCAGCAGCCGGTCGACGTAGTGGATGTCCCAGGCGCCCTCCACCTTGGGCACCATGATCACGTCGAGCCTGTCGCCGATCGCGGTGACCAGCTGGACGAGGTCGTCGAGGCCCCACGGCGAGTCGAGGCTGTTCACGCGCGTCCACAGCTGCGTGTCGCCGAAGTCGTTGTCGCGGGCGATGGTGATGAGCCCCTCGCGAGCGGCGACCTTGTTGTCTGCCTGCACCGCGTCCTCGAGGTTGCCGAGCAGGACGTCGACCTTCGTCGCGATGTCGGGCGCCTTCGACGCCATTTTCGGGTTGCTGGGATCGAAGAAGTGGATCATCCGCGAGGGCCTGAACGGCACCTCTCGCAGCGGCGTCGGCGCGCCGATGGCCATGGGCTGGAAAAAGTCTTTGGCACTTCGCATGGGCTTGTTTTGGACCAATCAGGCTCACGAGCCAAGCGCCCGCGCTGCACTCGTTGCGTGCTGCGCCGCCGCGCGGCGCGCCCGGGGGGCAGGGCCGCCGTGGCTAGACTGTGGCCATGCTGCGCGGTAACACGACCGGTATGGACCGAACGGTTTTCACCGCCGAGCACGAACAGTTCCGCGACGCGTTCGCACGCTTTTGTGAAACGGAGATCGTGCCGTTTCACGGCGAGTGGGAGAGCGCCGGCGTGGTGCCGCGTTCGCTGTGGGAGAAGGCCGGCGCCGCCGGCTTCCTGTGCCCGTTCCTGCCCGAGGAGCTGGGCGGCTCGGGCGCCGACTTCCGCTACTCGGCGGTGATGATCGAAGAGCTCGCGCGCTGTCGCGCCAGCGGCCCGGCGTTTCCGTTGCACAGCGACATCTGCGCGCCCTACATCGCGAGCTTCGGCAACGACGAGCAGCGGCGCCGCTGGCTGCCGGGCACCGCGTCGGGCGAGAAGATTCTCGCCATCGCCATGACCGAGCCCGACGCCGGCTCCGACCTGGCCGGCATTCGGACCACCGCGCGCCGCGACGGCGACAGCTACGTGCTCAACGGCCAGAAGACGTTCATCTCGAACGGTCAGATCTGCGACCTCGTGATCGTGTGCGCGAAGACAGCACCCGACTCGGACCCGCCCCACGCCGGTATGTCGCTGTTCGTGGTCGAGGACGGCACGCCCGGGTTCGAGAAGGGGCGCAACCTGGTCAAGCTCGGGCTGAAGGCCCAGGACACCTCGGAGATGAGCTTCTCCGACTGCGTGGTGCCACGCGAGAACCTGCTCGGCGAGGAGGGCTCGGGCTTCTACTATCTGATGGACAAGCTGCAGCAGGAGCGCCTCGTCGTCGCGCTCGGCTGCGCTGCGACCGCCGCGGCCGTGCTCGCCGACGGGGTCGCTTACTGCAAGGAGCGAAAGGCGTTCGGCAAGCCCATCTCGAAGCTCCAGAATCTGCAGTTCCGGCTCGCCGAGCTCGCCACCGAGGTGGAGATCGGCCGCGTGTTCGTCGACCGCTTGCTGGCCGCGCACGTGGCCGGCGATCAGGTGGTGAGCGAGGTCAGCATGGCGAAGTGGTGGGTGAGCGAGCAGCTCAAGCGCACCTGCGACGAGGTGCTCCAGTTCCACGGCGGCTACGGCTACATGATGGAGTACCCGATCGCGCGCGACTACCTCGACGCGCGCATCCAGACCATCTTCGCCGGCACCACCGAGGTGATGAAGCTCATCATCGCCAGACAGATGGGGCTCTAGCAGCACGGGTATCTCGACGATGTGGATGTTCCTGAAACCTTCTCGACGTGAGCGGGAGCGCGGCAGGCGCCGGTCGCGACCGCACTCCGAGACGGCCATGCATGCCAGCGACCCGGTGCGCGCCGAGTACCGCCCGGCCGAGCGCGAGCCGGCCGCGCCGGCCTACGAGTTCAGCGCGACGATCGACGACCTGCGCGCCGAGGCCGACGCCAGGGCCGAGGCCGAGCGCCGCGCCGATGCCGACGCCAAGGCTGCGGCCGCTCGGCGAGCCGAGGCCGAAGTGAAGGCCGCCGCCGTGCTGGCCGAAACCGAGGCCCGGGCACAGGCCGCCTTGCGGGCCGAAGCCGAGGCGAGGGCGCTGGCAGCCGAGCGAGAGGCTCAGGCACAGGCGCAGGCTGAGGCAGTCGAGCGGGAGGAGCGGGTGCAGGCCGAGGCGAGAGCGCGGGCAGCAGAGCGAGAAGCGCGGGCGCAGGCTGAGGCAGTCGAGCGCGAGGAGCAGGCGCAGGCCGCGGCGAGAGCGCGGGCAGCAGAGCGCGAGGAGCAGGCGCAGGCCGCGGCGAGAGCGCGGGCAGCAGAGCGCGAGGAGCAGGCGCAGGCCGCGGCGAGAGCGCGGGCAGCAGAGAG